>Ga0207706_10000202_pt1 | contig 65888 bp, 49 predicted proteins | sample KBSC53metaG_FD_184318 | JGI IMG/M metagenome (GOLD analysis project Ga0207706, IMG submission 184318) | Corn rhizosphere microbial communities from Kellogg Biological Station, Michigan, USA - KBS C5-3 metaG (SPAdes) (version 2) | ecosystem: Host-associated > Plants > Roots > Rhizosphere > Soil ... | reverse complement strand
GTTCGCGCTCGGGGCGGCCCTTCGCGCGTACGGGACTACCCTCCGCGCTGTCGCGCTTCGAGGCTTGTTCGCGCTCGGGGCGGCCCTTCGCGCGTACGGCGTCAGGGACCGCTGATCTCCTTGTATCTGCCATACGCCAGGATCTTGTCCTCGCGGGCCTCGAGCAGCGCGTCGAGCGACTGCTCGCGGAGCTGGCGCAGCGCTTCGGTCAGCGCCTTCTTGAGCGTCACCATCATCCCCGCGTGATCGCGGTGCGCGCCGCCCGGCGGCTCGTTGACGACCTTGTCCACGAGCCCGAGCTGCTTCAACCGCGCCGCCGTGATGCCGAGCGTTTCCGCCGCTTCCGCCGCGTGCTCGGCCGACTTCCACAGGATCGACGCGCAGCCTTCAGGCGAGATCACCGAGTACGTGGCGTACTGGAGCATCAGCGTGACGTCGCCGACCGCGATCGCGAGCGCGCCACCCGAGCCGCCTTCGCCGATCACGGTGACGAGGATCGGCACGCGCAGCCCCGCCATCTCGTAGAGGCTGCGCCCGATCGCCTCCGACTGCCCGCGCTCCTCGGCGCCGATGCCCGGATACGCGCCCGGCGTGTCGACGAACGTGAAGAGCGGCAACCCGAACTTCTCCGCGAGCTTCATGAGCCGCAGCGCCTTGCGATAGCCCTCGGGCCGCGGCATGCCGAAGTTGCGGTAGATCTTTTCCTTGGTGTCGCGCCCCTTTTGCTGGCCGATCACCATGCACGGCACGCCGTTGAAGCGCGCGAAGCCGCCGATGATGGCGGGATCGTCGGCGTAGGCGCGATCGCCGTGCAGCTCGCGGAAGTCGGCGAACATCGCGTTGATGTAATCGGACGTATACGGACGCTGCGGATGGCGTGCCACCTGCGCGACCTGCCATGCCGTGAGCTTGCTGTAGATGTCCTTGGTGAGCTGCTGGCTCTTCTTGTTGAGGCGCGTGATCTCGTCGGAGATGTCGACGGCCGAGTCCTCGTGCACGTAGCGCAGCTCGTCGATCTTCTGCTGAAGCTCGGCGATCGGCTGCTCGAAGTCGAGGAACGTCTGCTTCATGGGTGCATGCCGCCACGCAGGCAGGCGCAGGCTCCCGCGCGAATGAAACGGCGTTCCGTCATAGTGTACCCGGCGCGCGCATCGTACGCGGCCGCCGGCGCCAGGCGGCGAAGGCCTGGTTGGCGAACACCGCCGCCAGCACGACAGAACCCCCGGCGAGCGTCGCGGCTCCCGGATGCTCGTCCATCAGCACCCACACCCAGATCGGGCCGAGGATCGGCTCGAGCAGCGCGAGCAGGCCGAGCTCGGTGGCGGAGAGGTGCTTCGACGCCGCGGTGGCGAGCAGGCAGCCGGTGCCGAGCTGCACGCATCCCATGATCGCGAGAATCGCGAGATCCCGACTGGTGGCTGCGAACGGGGGCGCCAGCACGGCGGCCGCCGCCAGCGACAGGATGCCGGCGATCATGACTTGTGGCAGCATGTCGACGGTCGCGTGGAACTTGCGCAGCACGGTGATCTGCGCGGCGAAGCAGCAGGACACGCCCAGCGCGAGCAGGTTGCCGGTGAGGCGCCCGGCGTCCGCCGTCTGCGCGAACATGACGACGACGCCGGCGAACGCCGCAAGCATCGCGACGATCGTGCGCAGCGCCACCGGCTCCTTCAGGATCACGCGCGCCGCGATCGCCGCGAGAAACGGCGACACGCTCATCAGGATGTTGGTATTGGCGACGGTCGTGCGCGTGAGCGAGCCGATGAAGAAAAAGAATGTCCCGGCGAGAAACGCGCCCGCCAGCAGGCCGGGCATGCCCGCCTGCCGCACCGCTCGCGCCATCGCGCGGCCGTGGATCGACGCGAGCACGCCGGCGACGAACAGCGTCATGAAAGCGCTGCGCCAGAACACGATCTCCCACGCATTCGCAAGCGACAGCTGGCGGACGAGGAAGCCGCCTGACGACCAGCAGACGGCGGCGACGATCATGAATGCGATCGCGCGGCTGTGCGCGGACAGAGGAGACGCGTTTCGCAATTCGGCAGGGCGGGGTAGAAGCGACGGGCCGCGATTGTAGCGTGCGTCGGCCCCCGTTCCCGCGTTCGCGCCATTCCGGCGTCGGCCGGCGCAGGCCCGCGTGGCGGCGCGCCTTCCGGTCAGCCGAAATCGGCGTCAGGCTCTCGCCCCATGGCCCGGGCGATCGCCGCGAAATCGTCGCGCGAAACGCGTACGACGCCGAAGCGGAGCGCCGCGCCCCAGTGCTCCTTGTTGCGGATGAACGCAAGCTCGGGCAGCAACGGCTTGATCGGCGCCGGCGTTGCGGCGAGCCATGCCGCGTCGCGCCTGAACGCGTGCGCCGGCTCGACCGGCGGCACTTCGTAGATCGGACCGGCACCCACGCGGCCGATGGCCGTGAACGCCTGCACGAGCGCGCCGGTTTGCGGCGCCGTGCGCGGCGAGTAGAACGTGACGCCGTCGCCCGGCTGCATGCGCTCGAGCGGCTCGGCGCGCCCGAAGCCGAACTGGACGAAGCCCTCGGCGACCGCCTTGTCCGCATCCTCCTGTGAAACGACGCCGATCCAGTACCTCCGCTCGCTCATTTTCGCCTCCATCCGCACTTGCGTATCCGTGCGGGTTGCATCCGTGTGGGTTGCATCCGCGGCTCGCATCCGTGCATCGAGCCTAGGCCGCGCGCGTGCGCTTCGCCATCAGACGTACGGACGATGCCGTCGCCTCTCCCGGCGCACGCAACCGCCGAACCTATAATCGGTGCCTGATCGCGAAGGAGGCTCGCATGAAGACGCATCGGATCGCCGTCATTCCCGGCGACGGCATCGGCAAGGAGGTGGTACCGGAGGGCCTGCGCGTGCTCGAGGCGGCCGCGGCGCGGTTCGGCATCGGGCTCGAGTTCGCGCATTTCGACTGGAACTGCGACCGCTACGTGAAGACCGGCCGCATGATGCCCGAGGACTGGTTCGAGACGCTTTCGGCGTTCGAGGCGATCTTCTACGGCGCCGTCGGCTGGCCGGCGGTCGTTCCCGACCACGTGTCGCTGTGGGGCTCGCTGATCCCGTTTCGCCGCCGCTTCGACCAGTACGTGAACCTGCGGCCGTGCCGGCTGATGCCCGGCATCGCGCCGCCGCTTGCGAACCGAAAGGCCGGCGACATCGATTTCGTCGTCGTGCGCGAGAACACGGAAGGCGAGTATTCGTCGGTCGGCGGGCGCTTGTTCGAAGGCACCGAGCGCGAGATCGTGTTCCAGGAGTCGGTGTTCACGCGCAAGGGTGTCGATCGCATCCTGAAGTTCGCGTTCGAACTCGCGCAATCGCGGCCCGACCGGCACCTGACGTCGGCCACCAAGTCGAACGGCATCTCGATCACGATGCCGTACTGGGACGAGCGCTTTCGCGCGATGACGGCGAGCTACCCTGGCGTGCGCACCGATCAGTTCCACATCGACATCCTGGTCGCGCATTTCGTCCTGCGGCCCCAGTTCTTCGACGTCGTCGTCGGCTCGAATCTGTTCGGCGACATCCTGTCGGACCTGGGTCCCGCCGTGTGCGGCACGATCGGCATCGCGCCGTCGGGCAACATCAATCCGGAGCGAACACACCCTTCGCTGTTCGAGCCGGTGCACGGCTCCGCGCCCGACATCGCCGGGCAGGGTGTCGCCAATCCGATCGGCCAGATCTGGTCGGGCGCGATGATGCTCGAGTTCCTCGGGTACCCGGATGCGGCGCGTGCGATCGTCGGCGCGATCGAGCGCGCGCTCGCCGACGAACGCGCGCCACGCACGCGCGATATCGGCGGCAAGGCGGGCACCGTCGAAGTGGGCAAGGCGATCGCTGCGCTGTTATGATCGGCGCCGTCGAAGACGTTGTCGCGCCGCGCGCATCGCTCGCGCGCCGGCGGCCGATCCCGCGTCGGCAAGTCCTGAGGGGAGCCCCATGTCGTTGACCATTGGAGTGCCGCGCGAGGTATTCCCGGGCGAGAAGCGCGTCGCCACCGTTCCGGACGTGGTCGCAAAGCTGATCAAGCAGGGTTTCCGCGTCGCGGTCGAAGCAGGGGCAGGCGACGGTTCGCAGATCGGCGATGATGCCTATCGCGAAAGCGGCGCCGAAATCGTCGCGGACCGCGCGCAACTGTGGCGGATGGCCGACATCGTGTTCAAGGTCCGCGCGCCGACGCCCGACGAGATCGGGCTTCTCCGCGAAAGCGGCATGCTGGTGAGCTTCATCTGGCCGGCGCAGAACCCCGAGCTTTTGCAAGCGCTCGCGGCACGCAAGGCGACCGTGCTCGCGATGGACAGCGTGCCGCGGATATCGCGCGCCCAGAAGCTCGATGCGCTGTCGTCGATGGCCAACATCGCCGGCTATCGCGCGGTGATCGAGGCTGCGCATGCGTTCGGCCGCTTTTTCACCGGCTCCATCACGGCCGCCGGCAAGGTGCCGCCGGCAAAAGTGTTCGTGATCGGTGCCGGCGTCGCGGGACTCGCCGCCATCGGCGCGGCGTCCGGTCTCGGCGCCATCGTGCGCGCGAACGACACGCGTCCCGAGGTCGCGGATCAGATCAAGTCGCTCGGCGGCGAGTTCGTGCCGGTCGAGTACGAGGAGGAAGGCAGCGGCGTCGGCGGCTACGCGAAGGTGATGAGCGAAGGCTTCCAGAAGGCGCAGCGCGAGGTGTTTGCGCAGCAGGCGAAGGACGTCGACATCATCATCACGACCGCGCTGATACCGGGCAAGCCGGCGCCGAAGCTGATCACCGGGGACATGGTCAAGTCGATGAGGCAGGGCAGCGTCATCGTCGACCTGGCCGCGGAGCAGGGCGGCAACTGCGAGCTGACGGTGCCCGGAGAAATCGTCGTGCGTCACGGCGTGACGATCATCGGCTACGAGGACCTTCCGTCGCGCCTGCCGAAGCAGGCATCGACGCTGTACGCGACGAACCTGCTGCGGCTCGCGGAGGACCTCGTCAAGACAAAGAGCATCGAGGGCGACAGGATCGCTATCGACATGCAGGACGAGGTGCTGCGAGGTACCACCGTCATCGACAAGGGCGAGGTGACGTGGCCGCCGCCACCACCGAAGCTTTCGGCGGCACCGCCCGCGCCGGCCGGCCCAGCGAAGCCTGTCGTCGTCCCGCCGAAGCCGAAGGGGCACGGCGAGCCGGGCGGACCCATGTCGCCGGGCAGAGCCGTCGTGCTGTTCGGCATCGGCGCGCTGCTGTTCCTGCTGATCGGCCTCTCCGCCCCGGCGTCGTTTCTCGGCCACTTCACCGTGTTCGTGCTCGCGTGCTTCGTCGGCTACATGGTCGTCTGGAACGTGAAGCCCTCGCTGCACACGCCGCTGATGAGCGTCACGAACGCGGTGTCGAGCATCATCGCGATCGGCGCGCTGGTGCAGCTCGCGCCGGACTTGACGAAGATCTCGGCGGACCTGTCGCGGCCCAACGAGTGGATACGCTGGCTGTCGGTGGGTGGCATCGCGCTCGCGGCGATCAACATGTTCGGCGGCTTCGCGGTCACGCAGCGAATGCTGTCGATGTTCCGCAAGTAGAGGCGACGACGATGACCCGAAGCCTCGTGATCGTCGCGTATATCGCGGCAACGATTCTCTTCATCCTGTGCCTCGGCGGGCTCTCGAACCAGGAGACGTCGCGGCGCGGCAACCTCTACGGAATGATCGGCATGGCGCTCGCCGTGCTGGCGACGGTGTTCGGGCCGTCCGTCACGCCGGCCGGCTATCCGTACATCGTCGCGGCCATGGTCGTCGGCGCCGCCATAGGCCTGTACGCGGCGCGCATCGTGCAGATGACGCAGATGCCCGAACTCGTCGCGCTGATGCACAGCCTCGTCGGCCTCGCGGCGATGCTGGTCGGCTACGCCAACTTCATCGACCCCACGGTGGCCGCGACGCTGACGCCGGCGGAGAACACGATCCACGAGATCGAGATGTACGTCGGCGTGCTGATCGGGGCGATCACGTTCTCGGGGTCGCTCATCGCATTCGGGAAGCTGTCGGCACGGATCAGCGGCAAGCCGGTGCTGCTGCCCGGGCGGCACTGGATCAACCTGGCGGGGCTCTTGATCGTCATCTACTTCGGCTACCGTTTCGTGAATGCGCACGGCGTCGCCGAGGCGATGTTGCCGATGTTCGTGATGACGGTCGTCGCGCTGCTGTTCGGCGTACACATGGTGATGGCCATCGGCGGCGCCGACATGCCGGTCGTCGTGTCGATGCTCAACAGCTATTCGGGATGGGCGGCGGCCGCCACCGGCTTCATGCTTTCGAACGACCTGCTGATCGTCGTCGGCGCGCTGGTGGGATCGAGCGGCGCGATCCTCTCGTACATCATGTGCCGCGCGATGAACCGGAAATTCCTCGCGGTGATCGCCGGCGGCTTCGGCACCGACGCGAGCGCGGCGAAGCCGGCGGGCGGCGGCGCCGTGCAGCCGGCCGGCGAAGTGCATCCGATTACCGCGCCGGAAACCGCGGAGATGCTGCGCGACGCGAAAAACGTGATCATCGTGCCGGGCTACGGCATGGCGGTCGCTCAGGCACAGCACACGGTCTACGAGATCACGAAGGCGCTGCGCGAGCGGGGCATCAACGTGCGCTTCGGCATTCACCCGGTGGCGGGCCGGATGCCCGGCCACATGAACGTGCTGCTCGCCGAGGCGAAGGTTCCCTACGACATCGTGTTCGAGATGGACGAGCTGAACGGCGACTTTCCCGACACGGATGTCGCGATGATCATCGGTGCGAACGACATCGTGAACCCCGCTGCCCAGGAGGATCCGACCAGTCCGATCGCCGGCATGCCGGTGCTGGAGGTATGGAAGGCGAAGAACTCCATCGTCATGAAGCGCAGCATGGCGTCGGGCTATGCGGGGGTCGACAATCCGCTGTTCTACAAGGACAACAACCGGATGCTGTTCGGCGACGCAAAAAAGATGCTCGAAGAAGTGCAAACGGCCCTGAAAGCCGCCTGAGCGCGGTCCTGCAGTCGGAAACGGCGCGGCGCGTTCGCTAGAATTCGGGCGCGGCCGCTTGCCGCGGAAGTCGCGCTTTTCGTGCCCGGTCCTCTTTCCCATCTTACGATCCTCGACCTCTCGCGCGTCCTCGCGGGCCCGTGGTGCACGCAGCTGCTCGCGGATCTCGGCGCCACGGTGATCAAGATCGAGAAGCCCGGGTCCGGCGACGACACGCGCGCGTGGGGACCTCCGTTTCTGCAGGACCGGGACGGCCACGATACGGCCGAGGCGGCGTACTACCTCGCCTGCAACCGCGGCAAGCAGTCGGTCGCGATCGACTTCACAAAGCCGGAAGGGCGCGACCTCGTCCTCGCGCTTGCGCGCGACGCCGACGCGCTCGTCGAGAACTTCAAGGTCGGCGGTCTCGCGAAATACGGCCTCGACTATCCGGCGGTCGCGGCGATCAATCCGCGGCTCGTGTACGCGTCGATCACCGGCTTCGGGCAGGACGGCCCGTACGCCGATCGTGCCGGGTACGACTTCATCATCCAGGGGATGAGCGGCTTCATGAGCGTCACTGGCGAGCGTGACGACGTGCCCGGCGGCGGCCCGCAGAAAGCCGGTATCGCCATCAGCGACCTGATGACGGGCATGTATGCTGCCGTCGCGGTGCTCGCCGCGCTTGCCGATCGCGACCGCACCGGCCGCGGCCAGCGGATCGACGCGTGCCTGCTCGACACATCGATCGCGATGATGGCCGTGATGAACATGAACTTCCTGGTGAGCGGCGTCGCGCCGGGACGCGCGGGCAACGCGCACCTCAACATCGTGCCCTACCAGGTGTTCCCGTGCGCCGACGGCCACCTGATTCTCGCGGTCGGGAACGACGGCCAGTTCCGCAAGTTCTGCGGCGTGGCCGGCCGGCGCGAATGGGCGCACGACGCGCGATTTGCGACCAACGCGGCACGCGTGCGCAATCGCGAGACGCTGGTGCCGCTGATCGACGCCGTGATGCGCACGCGCACGCAGCGCGACTGGCTCGCAGCACTCGAGGCGGCCGGCATTCCGTGCGGGCCGATCAATCGGCTCGACCAGGTATTCGCCGATCCGCAGGTCCTCGCGCGCGGCATGCGCGTCGACCTGCCGCATCCGCTGGCCGGCACGGTGCCGCAAGTGCGCGCGCCGCTCGTGCTGTCGAAGACACCGCTTGCGTACGAGGCGGCGCCGCCGCTCCTCGGCCAGCACACGGCGAGCGTGCTCGCGCAGCGGCTGCGCCTTGCCGACGGTGCGATCGCCGATCTGGCGGCGCGCAGCATCGTCGAACTCGTGCCGTCCGTGACGCAGCGGGCAAGCCCGCAGCGCGCAGGCTGAAGGCGCGAGGGGTGAACGGTCTCGTGCGCCGGCGCGCGTTCTGGATCGCCTACGCGGTGCTGTCGCTCGCCGCGCTCGCAATTGCCGCGCGGCTTTTCCCATTCGCCATCCCGATCGTGAATCTCGACGTCACGATGTCGCGCGGCGAAGCGATTGCCGCCGCACGAGCGCTCGCCGCGCGCGCGGCGAGCGCGCCCGCCGACGCACGTGTCGCCGCGCGCTTTTCCCACGACGGAACGACGCAGAACTACGTCGAGCTCGAAGGCGGCGGCAAGGATGCGTTCGCGGCGCTGACGCGCGGCGACCGCTATTCGCCCTACTGGTGGGAAGTGCGGCTCTTCACGCTCGGCGCGATCGACGAAACGATCGTCCGGCTCGACCCCGAAGGCGCGGTGGCGGGCTTCGCGCGCCGCCTTCCCGAGCGCTACGTGCACGATCCCGCGCGCAAGGCGCTGGACGCCGAGGCGGCGCGAGCGCTTGCCGAAGCGCGCGCACGTGATCTCGGCGTCGACGTCGCGCGGTATCGGCTGCTCGAGCAGTCGCAGCAGACCCAGACGTCGGGGCGCGTCGACCACACGTTCACCTACGAGCAGCCGGAACCGCTGCGCGACGCGCGCATCCGGATGGCGCTCGAGGTGTCGGGCGACGAGCTCACCGGCATCGCGCCGTTCGTGCATGTCCCGGAAGCGTTCGAGCGCCGGTACCGGGAGCTGCGCAGCGCGAACAACCTGATCGCCGCGCTCGCGAGCGTCGCTGCGGGCGTGCTGTACGGCATCGGCGGCTGCATCCTGGCCGTGTTGTGGCTTGCACGCCGGCACTGGCTCGAGTGGCGGCCCGCGATCGCCGCCGGGCTCGTCGTCGGCGCGCTGCTCGCGGCCAGCTCGCTCGCATCGTCGAATGGCGACTGGTTCGGCGCCGACACGACGGAGACGCTCGCGACGTTCTGGGCGAAGCAGGGCGCGGCCGCGCTTTTGATCGCCGTTGGCGGCGGGCTCGCCTACGCGCTCGTCTTCATGGCGGCGGAAAGTCTCGCGCGGCGCGCATTTCCGCATCATCCGCAGCTCTGGCGGCTATGGTCGCGCGAGGCTGCGGCATCGCCGCAGGTCGCCGGCAGGACGCTGGGCGGCTACCTGTTCGTCCCGCTCGAGCTCGCGCTGATCGCGGCGTTCTACTACGCGACCAACCGGTGGCTCGGCTGGTGGCAGCCGTCGGAGGTGCTGACCGACCCGAACATCCTGGGCTCCGCGGTCCCGGCGCTTTCGCCGATCGCGTTGTCGCTGCAGGCCGGATTCATGGAGGAGTGCGTATTCCGTGCGATCCCGCTTTCGCTCGGCGCGCTGATCGGCGCCCGGTACGGCCATCGCACGCTCGGCATCGCGCTCGCCGTGATCCTGCAGGCGCTCGTCTTCGGCGGCGCGCACGCCAACTATCCCGGCTTCCCCGCGTATTCGCGGCCCGTCGAGCTGCTGCTGCCTTCGGTCGTGTGGGCGCTGATTTTCCTGCGCTTCGGGCTGCTGCCCACGATCCTGCTGCATGCGACGTTCGACCTCGCCCTCTTTTCGATTCCGCTCTTCCTGATCGACGCGCCGGGCGCGCGCGCGCAGCAGGCGCTCGTGGTGATCGCGGCGCTCGTTCCGCTTGGCGTCGTCGCCGTACGCCGCTGGCAGGCGGGGCGGTGGGCGGAGCTGCCCGATGCGCTGCGCAATGGTGCGTGGCGCCCCGGCGCGCACGCCGACGATCATGCCGTCCCCGACGCGCTCGCCGCGGGCCGCATCTCACGCGCATTCCAACGGGCATTACCCGTTCTTGGCGCCGCCGGCGTCGTCGCATGGGCGATGCTCGCGCCGTTTGGCGCGGACGTTCCGCCGCTGCGGCTTTCGCGGGCGGACGCGATCGCTGCGGCCGACGCGGCCCTCGCCGCACGCGGCGTGACGCTGGCGGCGGAATGGCAGCGCTTCGCGACCGTGAGGCTCGCGAGCGAGGAGCCTGGGCAATGGACGTGGCACCAGTTCGTATGGCGCGAGGCGGGCCCCGACGCGTACCGCCGCCTCGTGGGGACGACCCTCGCGCCGCCGATGTGGGAAGTGCGCTACGCGAAGTTCGACGGCGACGTCGCCGAGCGTGCCGAGGAATGGCGTGTCGCGGTCACGAACGACGGACGCATGCGCGCGTTTTCGCACGCCGTTCCCGAGGCGCGCCCCGGTCCGCGCCTGTCGCGCGAAGCGGCGCTCGCGCTCGCGGGCCGTGCGCTTGCGACGTCGTTCGATGTCGACGCGAACAAGCTCACGCTCGTCGCGGCCGACGAGGAGCAGCGTCCGGCGCGCACCGACTGGTCGTTCGTGTTCGGCGATTCGCGCATCGCCGTCGGTGCGGGCGGCGAGGCGCGCTACGCCGTCACCGTCGCGGGCGATGGGGTAGCGGGCATGGCCCGCTTCGTGCACGTGCCGGAAACCTGGACGCGTGCCGAGCGCGAGCGCAACCACCGGCTCGAGATCCTCGGCCTCGTCGCAGTCATCCTGTTCTTCGCGGCCGGCCTCGCGGCGCTCGTCGTCGGCATCCTGGGCTTCGTGCGCCACCGCGTGGATACCCAGCTGTTGCGCATCGTGTTCGCCACCACGTTCGGCATCGCGGTGCTGTCGTCGATCAACGCGTGGCCTTCGGTCGCCATGGGTCTGACGACAGCCGAGCCGATCTTGACGCAGCTCGCGACCAAGGCGATCGGCGGGTTCGCCGCAGCGCTTTTCGGGTCGTTGCTTGCGGGACTCTGCGCAGGCGTCGGCGCGTTCGGCGCGCGGATGGCCGCGCCGCTTGCGCGCATCGGCCGCTGGCCCGCACCGCTTGCTGCGATTTCGGCAGGGGCGTTCGTCGTCGGACTGCAGTTCGCGCTCGCGTCGCTGGCATTGCCCGACGTGCCGCGCTGGCCGGGGTCCGGATGGGAATCGCAGGCACTTCCGGCCGCCGGCGGTCTTCTGTCCGGCATCGGCTTCATCGCGTTCGCGAGCCTCGAGCTGTTCGTCGTCTACGTGGTCGGCCGGCTGACGCGCGGCTTTTCGCAACGCCTGTGGCTCGCGGTCGCCGTCGTCGTCGTGCTCGAATGCGCGGCCGCGCTCGTGCAGGGTCGCAGCAATCTTGCCGGTGCGCTCGTGTCGGGAGTGATTGCCGGCGCGGCTGCCAGCGCCGTGCTGCTGCTGCTGTTGCGCTACGACCCGCGGCTCGTGCCGGCATTCGCGGCGACCGTCGTGCTGATGACGGGCGCCGTGAAGGCGTCGCAGGCAGGCGCGTGGCTGCCGTTCACCGCCGACGCCGTGGTCACGGCGATCATCGCGGTCTGGCTTACACGCTACCTGTGGCGAGAAGGCGCGCCGCCGGCACACGCGCCTGCGCCGGCGAGTGTCGTGCCGCCTGCGCCGGATGTCGCGGCTGCAGTCTCCGATGCCGCGAGCCGATGATCTCCTCGCCCGTTTGCGCGACGCCATGGTGCATGACGAGCGCCGGTTGCGCGCGCGGATCGAAAAGGCGCGCCGCGGGCACGGTGACCCGGCCGCGTGGCAGGCGCTCGCCGCGGACGTCGACCGCGCCGTCGCGCAGCGCGCCGCGCGCGCGCGGAACAAGCCGCGTGTCTCGTATCCGCCCGAGCTGCCGGTCGCGCAGCGCGCCGCCGACATCGCAGCGGCGATCCGTGCGCATCCGGTCGTCGTCGTGTCGGGAGAAACGGGATCGGGCAAGACGACGCAGCTGCCCAAGATCTGCCTCGACGCCGGCCGCGGCGAGCGCGGGCTGATCGGCCACACGCAGCCGCGCCGCATCGCGGCACGCGCGGTCGCCGCGCGCATCGCGCAGGAGCTCGGCACGCCGCTCGGCGAAGCGGTCGGCTACAAGGTCCGCTTCACCGATCGCACGCGGCCCGACGCGTACGTCAAGCTGATGACGGACGGCATCCTGCTCGCGGAGACGCAGGGCGATCGCGACCTTTCCCGCTACGACACGCTGATCGTCGACGAGGCGCACGAGCGCAGCCTGAACATCGACTTCCTGCTCGGCTACGTGAAGCGCCTGCTCGCGCGCCGCCCCGACCTGCGGCTCGTGATCACGTCGGCGACGATCGACGCCGAGCGCTTCGCACGGCATTTCGCGACCGCGGCGGGCCCCGCGCCGGTGATCGACGTCGCCGGCCGCATGTATCCGGTCGAGGTGCGCTACCGCCCGCTCGGCAGCGGCGACGCCGAGGCCGACGACGAGGAGGAGCTCGAGGAGGCGATCGCCGGAGCGGCGGAGGACCTCTGGCGCGAAGGCGCAGGCGACATCCTCGTGTTCCTTCCCGGCGAGCGGGAAATTCGCGAGACGGCCGACGTTCTGCGCCGCTCACTTGCGCGCAGGCCGTACGCAAGCACGCTCGAGATCCTGCCGCTGTACGCGCGGCTCACGGTGGAAGCGCAGCAGCGCGTCTTCGCGCCGTCGCAGGGACGGCGCATCGTGCTCGCGACGAACGTCGCCGAAACGTCGCTCACCGTTCCGGGCATCCGCTACGTGATCGACAGCGGCCTCGCGCGCATCAAGCGCTACTCCGTTCGCAACAAGACGACGCTGCTGCAGATCGAGAAGGTCGCGCAGGCGTCCGCGAACCAGCGCGCCGGCCGTTGCGGCCGCGTCCGCGACGGCGTGTGCGTGCGGCTCTATGCCGAGGACGATTTCGCGGCCCGGCCCGCTCACCCCGATCCGGAGATCCTGCGCAGCTCGCTTGCGGCGGTGATCCTGCAGATGGCGGCGCTGGCGCTCGGCGACGTCGCCGCGTTCCCGTTCCTCGATGCGCCGCTGCCGCGCGCGATCGCCGACGGCTACCAGCTTCTGCAGGAGCTCGACGCCGTCGATGCCGGCCACGCGCTGACGGCGCGCGGCCGCGAGCTCGCGAGGCTTCCGCTCGATCCTCGCGTCGGGCGCATCGTGCTCGCGGCGCGCGAGAACGGCTGCCTAGCCGAGGCGCTCGTGATCGCGAGCGCGCTGTCGGTTCCTGATCCGCGCGAGCGTCCGCTCGAGCGCGCGCAGGCGGCGGACCAGGCGCATCTCGCGTTTCGCGACGCGCGCTCGGACTTCCTGTCGCTGATCGCGCTTTGGGAGTTCTTCGCGAGCCCGGCCCAGACGGCGCTGTCGCATCGCAAGCGCGTGGAGGCGTGCCGCGCGCATTTCGTGTCATTCCTGCGGATGACCGAATGGCGCGACGTGCATGCGCAACTCGTCGCCGTGCTGACCGAGGCCGGCATCCCCGTCGACACGCGGCTTCCCGCCGCGATCGACGCCGCCCGTTATGCGACCGTTCACCGCTCGCTGCTTGCGGGCCTGCTCGGGAACATCGGCGTCAAGTCGGAGTCCGCGGCGACGATGGGCGGACAGTTCGACGGCGCGCGCGGCCTGCGCTTCTTCCTGCATCCGGGCTCTGGCCTCGCGAAGAAGCCGCCGAAATGGGTTCTCGCCGCCGAGCTCACGCAAACGTCGCGGCTTTACGCGCGCTGCGCCGGCCGCGTCGAGCCCGACTGGATCGAGGCGGTCGCCGGTGATCGCGCCGTGCGCGAGCACTTCGACGCGCACTGGGATCGCGACCGCGGCGAGGTCGTCGCGCGCGAGCGCGTGAAGCTCTATGGCCTGACGCTGGTCGCGAGCCGGCCGGTCTCGTATGGTGCGATCGCGCCCGCGGAAGCGCGCGCCGTGTTCATTCGCGAGGCGCTCGTCGCCGACGATCTCGGCGTCGACGCGCCGTTCGCCGCGCACAACCGGGCGCTGCTGGCCGAGATCGCGGCGCTCGAGCACAAGGCGCGGCGCGAGGACGTGCTCGTCGACGACGAGGCGATCGCCGCGTTCTTCGCCGCGCGCATCCCCGACGACGTCGTTTCGCGCGCCACGTTCGAGCGCTGGCGGAAGGCAGGCGAGCGCAGCGATCCGCGGCGGCTGTTCCTGACGCGCGAAGTCCTGATGCGGCACGCGGCGGAAACCGTGACGGAGACGCTCTTTCCCGCGACGCTGGATGCGGGCAGCGGCGAGTTTCCGCTCGAGTATCGGTTCGCTCCGGGCCATCCGCTGGACGGACTGACGCTGACCGTGCCGCTCGCGCGATTGAACCAGGTCGACGGCGGGGCGCTGTCGTGGCTCGTTCCCGGCCTGGTGCGGGAAAAAATCACGCTGCTCCTGAAAGCGCTGCCGAAGGGCGTGCGCAATCGGCTCGTGCCGTTGCCGACGGCCGTCACGTCGTTCCTCGAGCGGCCGCGGCCCGCGAACGCATCGCTGTCCGCGGCGCTCACCGCCTACGTCACCGAGCGGACCGGCGAGGTGCTCGCTGCGCGCACGTTCGATACGGCCGATTTGCCTCCGCATCTGCGGATCAATGTGCGCGTCGTCGATGCGGCGGGCAGGGAACTCGCGATGGACCGGGCGCTCGACCCATTGCGCGACCGGCTGCGCGAAGCGGCCCGGCTGTCGTTCGCGGCCGAGGGCCCGGCGTTCGAGCGCAAGGGACTTCGCCAATGGACGTTCGGCGAGTTGCCGGAAACGCTCGCGGTGCGCCGTAACGGCGAAGGCAGCCAGGGTTCCCCGGCGGGCGCCGGTCCGGTGACCGGATATCCGGCGCTCGTCGATGAAGGCGACAACGGCGTCGCGCTGTCGCTGCTCGACACGAAGGCGGCCGCTGAGGCGGCGACGCGCAAGGGCGTCGTACGCCTCATCGACTTCGAACTCGGCGACGCGCTCGCGCGCATGGTGAAGCACGCGCCCGCATGGACCGGCATCGGACTCGCGCTGCGCGCCGCGGCGCCGCTCGACCGCCTGCAGGACGACGTGCGCGCGGCGGTCGCCGATCGCGCGTTTGTCGGCGAAGATCCGCTTCCCCGAGACCGCGAGGCCTTCCAGCAGCAGTTGAAGCGCGCGCGTGCTCGATTGACGGCCGTGTTCGAAGGCGCGCTGCGCACGCTCGCAGCCATCGCCGCCGAATACCAGGCGCTGTCGCAGAAGCTCGCGGCGATGTCGCCCGCGCAGCGGATGCTGGCATCCGAGGTTCGGCAACAGCGCGACGCGCTCGTTTACGCGGGTTTCGTCGCGGCCACGCCCTGGGAGCAGCTGCAGCACCTGCCGCGCTATCTGCAGGCGCTCGGCCGCCGCATCGAACGCCAGCCGCAGAATCCCGAGCGCGACGCCCGGCACGCCCGGCAGGTCGCGCAATGGTGGGCGCGCTATCGCGAGCGTGCGGAAGCCGCGGCGCGCGCCGGTCCGCCGCCGCCCCGGCTTGCGGCGTTTCGCTGGCTGATCGAGGAGTTGCGGGTCTCGCTTTTCGCGCAGGAGCTGCGCACGCCGATTCCGGTGTCGCTGAAGCGCGTCGAAAGGGCGTGGGCCGCGCTTTCCCGGCTGGATTGAACCGCGCGGAAAGTGGCTTACAATGCACCCCCGAGAGCGGGTTCTCCCGAAGACGCTGAAATCCAGGAAAAACCGCCCGCAGCGCACGGGTCACTGGTGACGTCGATGCACGAATCGCAGAGCCTGTGTCAACTCAGAGCGTAACGACCAGCGTCGCGCCGGCCCGCCGCCCGATCCCGCGGGAGCTGGCGAAAATCCTCGCCGACTGCCGCGACCTCGCCGTCCATCGGTTGCTGCTGTCATTCGCCGCGCTGTCCGACCGCGTGTGCGACATGCTGATGGAGCGCGCCGGCAAGACGAGCGCGCGCGCCGAGCAGCAATCCTTCCTCGACGCGCGGCAAATGCTGATCGGCGAGCGCGCGGCGCTGATGGCGGAGTTCGAGAAGCGGCTGCGCACGCACGTCGAGGAGCGCGTCTCCGGACGCGCCGACGAGAAGGCCGATTTCTCGAAGCTCGACGCGACGCAGCTCGCGCTGATCGACCTCACGACCGTCGACGAGAACGTGATCGTCGGCAACATCGTGCGCGTCGTCGAGAACGTCTGCCACGAGGAGCTCGTCACGCTGAACCGCGGCATCGGCCACCTGCTCGGCAAGCCGCATCTCGAGGCGAGCGCGAACCCGCTCGGCCCGGCGACGATCGTCTCGTCGTTCGCCGAGGCGCTCGGCACGCTCGAGGCGGACAACCGCGCGCGGTTCCTGATCCTGAAGGAGCTGAACCAGGCGCCGCTCGGCGAGATCGCCGCGATCTACTCCGACGTCAATCGCCATCTCGCCAACCTGCGCATCGTTCCGCCGGGCTCCGTGCGCCCCGCGGGCTCGCGCGGCAAGCCGGCGACGCAGCAGAAGCGTGCGGCCGACGACAAGCCCGACGCCGCACAGTCGTCCCCCGAGATGGACGTGATGGCGATGTTCCGCCGCATGTCCTCGCACGGCGGCTTTCCGTTGACCGGTCATCCGGCGCCCCCGAACCGCACGTTCCCGCCGCTGCCGCCTACCGCTTCAGGCTACGTGCCGGGCACGCCGATCGCCGCAACGCCCGGCATGCGCGAGGGCCTGACGCGGCTGCAGCAGGGGCAGACGAATTTCGACGTCGAAGGCATGCAGATCGCCTTCTCGGGCATTCCCGAGGGCCTGCACAACGTCCTGCGCGACCTGCAGGAGTCGCCTCTCGGGCAGAAGGCGAACCAGCTCGAGGCGATGACGATCGAGATGGTCGCGATGCTGTTCGACTTCATCTTCGAGACGCGCGACCTTCCCGACGGCATCAAGGCGCTGCTCGCGCGGCTGCAGATTCCGGTGCTGAAGGTGGCGATGCTCGACGGCGCGTTCTTCGCGAAGAAGACGCACCCGTCGCGCCTGCTCGTCAACGCGCTCGCGGCGGCCGGCCTCGGCTGGTCGCCCGCGATGGGCCAGGACGATCCGCTGTATCGGACGATCGAGCGGATCGTGCACCGCGTCATCGACGGGTTTGGCGACAACCTCGGCATCTTCGACGAGCTGCGTGCCGAGCTCGAGGCGTTCCTCGCCGCCGAGGAGCAGTCCGCCGAAGCGAACTTCGCCACGACGGCCGAGGCGATCAACGAGGACGATCGCAAGGATCTCGCCGGCGTCGTCGCCAAGTCGGAGATCGAGCGGCGCGTCGAGAGCTATCCGATTCCGCACTTCCTCGCCACTTTCTTGCGCCGCAAGTGGCTGGGCACGCTCGAGGGCATCTACCTGCGAGAAGGCGAGGACAGCGATGCGTGGAGCTCGAGCGTGGCGACGCTCGAGGATCTCGTTTGGAGCGTGCAGCCGAAGAAGACGCCCGAGGATCGCAAGCACCTGATCGCGCTGCTGCCGTCGCTCCTGAAGCGGCTCGCGGCCGGTGTGCCGGCGGCCCGGTGGGAGCCCGGCGAGCGCGAGTCGTTCATGGCCAACCTGGTGGAAGCGCACGCGGCTGCCGTGAAGCCGGCGCTCGCCACCGTGGCGTCGCCGACGGCTGTCGTCGCCGAGGCGGCGAAGGCAGAGGCCGAAGCGGCGAAGGCATCGGGCGATGCCGAGAAAGCGGCGCGCGCCGAGGCGCTGGCCGCCGCCATGGCGCCCGCCGCACCCGCGCCGCTCGACACGGGTCCCGCGGTGCTCGACGACGAGTATCTCGAGATCGCGCACAGCATGGTCCGCGGGATGTGGGTGGAGTTCGAGGACGAGGACGGCCAGCTCTCGTTCGCGAAGCTCGCCTGGATCAGCCCGCTGCGCGGCAATTACCTGTTCACCAATCGCCAGGGCCAGCGCGCGGTGTCGATGACGGCCGACGCGCTCGCCGGGCTCTTCCGCGGCAATCGCGCGCGCCTCGTCGAGGCCGAGCCGCTGATCGACCGCGCATTCACGAGTGTCATCGGCGAGCTCTCCGACCGCTTCGAGCTCGAGACCGTCTCCGTTTGAGCTCCGCGTGACTGCCATCGCGGGCGCGCTGCGCCGCGCGCTGCCGATCATGTTCACCGCGCGCATTGCAGCTCTCGCGACGCTCCCGCTGCTCGTCGCCGCCGTCGTCTGGATCGCGATCGGCGTGCTCGCGTGGGATCCGGCCAACGCGCTGCTGCTGCGCGCGTTCGGGACCGAACCGGAGGCTGCGGCGTGGCAGCGGGTCGCCGCCGGCGCTGTCGTCGTGCTGGCGCTCGCGGCGCTCGCGGCGGCGACGGCGCTCGCCGCGATCGCGGTGCTGACGATGCCGGTCATCGTGAAGACCGTCGCGTCGCGGCATTTTCCGCAGCTCGCGGCGCGGCGCGGCGGGACGCTCGGCGGCAGCCTGCGCAACGTGTTGGCGGCGCTGCTCGCGTTTGCCGCGCTGTGGATCGCGACGCTGCCGCTGCTGGTGATTCCGCCGGCCTACGTCGCCGCGTCGCTCGTGCTCAATGCCTGGCTGTCGCAGCGGATGTTCCGCTACGACGCGCTCGCCGAGCACGCGAGCGCATCCGAGCTCGGCGCCGTGCTGCGCGAGAACCGCATGCGCCTGATGGGACTCGGGCTCGTGCTCGCGCCGCTGTCGCTGATACCCGTCGTCAACATCCTCGTGCTGCCGATCTACGCCGGCATCGCGTACACCGAGCTCTGCCTCGCCGAGCTGGCCGCGCTGCGCGCGCGCAACGCTTCCGTCCCGGCATGAACGCCATCGAGGGCAGCGGCCGCCGCTTCGCCGATGTTCGCGCCGGCGACACGTTCTCGAGCGCGCTCACGATCACCGAGACGCACATCGTGCTGGGCGCGGGCCTGATCGGGGACTTCAATCCTCACCACGTGAACGCCGAGTACGCGAAGCGCACACGCTTCGGCACGCCGATCCTGCACGGCATGCTGACGTCGTCGATCATGGGCGCGGCGGTCGGCATGTACTTCCACGGCACGGCGGTCGCGTACCTCGAGCACAACGCGCGCTTCGTCGCGCCGGTGCGCGCCGGCGACACGCTGACGACGAAATGGACGGTGACCGACGTGCTCGCCAAGCCGATGCATGCCGGTGGCGTCGTCGTCCTCGACGGCCTCGCCACGAACCAGGAAGGCGTCGTGGTTGCGGAAGCGCACGCGCGCATTCTCGTCGGCGATCGATGAAGCGGCTGGCGCGCGCGTGGCGTCCGGCGTATCGGGCAGCCGAGCATCGCGCCAGCCGCGTACGCGCCGCGAGCGCGCTCGGGCGGCTTCTCTTCTGTTGCCTCGTGAGCGCGCAAGCGATCGCCGGACCGTACGAGGATGGCATCGCCGCCTATGACCGGGGCGAGTACGCAGCGGCGCTGTCGCTTTGGCTTCCGCTGGCCGAGCACGGCAACGTATCGGCGCAATACAACGTCGCCGTCCTCTACGAGAAGGGGCAGGGCGTCGCGCAGGATTACCGCGAGGCCGCCCGCTGGTACCTGAAGGCGGCGGAGCAGGGAGATCCCGAGGCGCAGTACAGCATCGGCGTACTGTACGAGAAGGGGCTCGGTGGTCCGCAGGATCCGGAGCGCGCGCAGCAGTGGTACGCCAGCGTGATCGTCAACGGCCGCGCAGGAGATGCTGCCTCGTCGCTGCGCGAGCGGGCCCGTCAGCGCTTCGCGAGCCTCGACCGGGCGCGCGAGGAACGGGTCCCGTTCGACGGCGGCCGCTTCGTGATCGGCGGCACGCACGGGGACACCTGTGTGATCGCGCTTCAGGGTGCGATCAATCGGGCGGCGACGCTGAAATTCGACGACGTCGTCGCGAAGAGCGCGGCGCGCCTTTGCGCCCGGCCGTGGCTGCTGCTGGAGTCGCCCGGCGGAATCGTCGATGACGGCCTGAGTCTCGCCAGGGAAGTGCGCGTTCGGGAATTCCGAACGATGACCCGGCTCGGGTGTGCGTCGGCGTGCGCGCTGATCTTCATGGCGGGAACCGAGCGCGTGCTCATCGGATCGCGCGCGACGATCGGACTGCATCAGCCCGCGACTTCGACAGTGGGGGTCGAGAATTCCCGCCGCTGCGTCACTACACCTTACAGCGATGGACTGGCGCAGATCAGGCGCTTCCTGCGGTGGGCAATGCCTTCGGAAGCCGACCGCGTGATGGAGATCATTCTGCAGACTCCGTGCGATTCCATCGAGTGGATCCGGGGACCGCGAGCCGTGGAGCTGGGAATCGCGACGCGGATCGAATCCGCGGACGTCGATCTCGTCGGACTTGCGCGGCAGAAGCGCTGAAAGCGTGCTCTGACAGCCGCGAAGCCGGCGGCGATTCGGCCGCTGCTCAAGCCCGAACGCGCCCGGCCAGCCTCTCGGCACTCGCCAGCGCGCGCACGCATTCGGCGACGAGCGCCGGGCCGCGATAGATCAATCCGGTGTAGAGCTGCACGAGCGTCGCACCTGCGTCGATCTTCGCGCGCGCATCTGCGCCGGACAGGATGCCGCCGACGCCGATGATGGGCAGCGCGCCGTCCAGTGCGCGCGCGAGCGTGCGCACGACCGCCGTCGATCGCGTCGCAAGCGGCGCCCCGGACAGGCCGCCCGCCTCGGCGGCGTGCTCGAGCCCCTCGACGCCATCGCGCGCGAGCGTGGTGTTCGTCGCGATGACGCCGTCGACGCCCTGTGCGACGAGCAGCCGTGCGATCGCCTCCACCGCATCGTCGGTCAGGTCGGGGGCGATCTTCACCGCGAGCGGCACGCGGCGCCCGTGGCGCTCCGCCAGCGCGTCGCGCTCGCCCGTCAGCCGCGCGAGCAGCGCCGCCAGCGCGGCATCCGACTGCAGGTCGCGCAGGCCTTTGGTGTTCGGCGAGGAAATGTTGATCGTGACGTAGCTCGCGCGCGTGTACACCGCCCGCAGGCACGCGGCGTAGTCGTCGGCCGCGCGCTCGTTCGGTGTGTCGAAATTCCTGCCGATGTTGATGCCGAGGATGCCGCGGTAGCCCGCACGGTCGACGTTCGCGACGAAGCGCTCGACGCCGTCGTTGTTGAATCCGAGCCGGTTGACGAGCGCACGCGCTTCGCGGACGCGGAACAGCCGCGGACGCGGATTGCCCGGCTGGGGTCGCGGCGTCACCGTTCCCGCCTCGAGGAAGCCGAACCCGAGCGTCGCCAGTCCCGGCAGATGCCCGGCGTTCTTGTCGAGTCCTGCCGCAAGGCCGACGCGATTCGGAAAGCGAATGCCCATCGCCTCGACCGGGTCGGCCGGCAGTCGTGGCGTGAACAGCCGGGCGGCGCCCGCACGTGCGGCTGCGTCGAGCGCGCCGAATGCGACGTCGTGCGCGACTTCGGGGTCGGCCGCGAACAGCAGCGGCCGAAACAGCGGATAGAGCGCGTGCACGATGGGGAGAACGCTTCGCCTGAAATGCGTGCGATCGCGACGCGCACGTCGCGCCGCCTTCGTTTCGCAGGGAGCGATGGTACTATCGCCGGTCCGCAAGACCCGCCATGAATTCGCGTCACCGCATCCTCGCCGCGCTCGCGGCCGCCGTTTTCGCTTTCACCGTCGATACGCACGCTGCTCCCGCGCGCAAGCAGGGTGCACCCGCCGACGGCTATGCCGGGCGTGCCGACGTGCGCGCCTACATCGATCAGCTCGCGCGCGAGCATGGGTTTTCGCGCAAGACGCTGACGCGCTGGTTCGCCGATGCGAAATACCAGCCGAAGATCGTCGCGGCCATGCAGCGGCCTTTCGTCGAGCCGCCGAAGTGGTACGAATACGCGCCGCAGTTCCTGACGCCGCAGAGGATCGGCGAAGGCGTCGCGTTCCTGACGGCGCACGAGGCGGCGCTCGCGCGCGCCGAGCAGTCGTTCGGCGTGCCGCCCGAGATCGTCGTCGCGATCATCGGCGTCGAGACGTTCTACGGCCGCAATACCGGCTCCTACCGGGCGATCGACGCGCTGTCGACGCTGGCGTTCGACTATCCGCGGCGCGCCGACTACTTCCGCGGGCAGCTCACCGAGTTCCTGCTGCTTGCGCGCAGCGAAGGCTTTTCGCCGCTGGCGCCGAAGGGCTCGTTCGCGGGCGCGCTCGGCGTGCCGCAGTTCATGCCGGGCAGCATTCGACGCTACGCCGTCGACTTCGACGCCGACGGTCACATCGATTTGTGGCAAAGCGCCGACGACGCCATCGGCAGCGTCGCGAACTATCTCGCGCGCCACGACTGGCTGCGCGGACAGCCGGTGTGGACGCGAGCGAGCGTCGCGCCGTCGCAGCGCGAGGCCACGATGGCGCGGCTCGACGGCGGCATCTCCGAGCGCCGCCCGCTCGCGGCGTGGAACGCGGACGGCGTCGCGGCTTCGTTGCTGCCCGATCCGTTGTCGCCCGAGCCCGTGGGCGTGCTGGCGCTCGAGGAGGCCGCCGAGGGCGACGGGAGCTCGACCAGCCTGTGGATCGCGTTTCCGAACTTCTACGTGATCACGCGCTACAACAAGAGCCGCCTGTACGCGGCCGCGGTGACGTCGCTCGCGGAGGCGATCCGCAGCGCCTACGCGGCGCAGGCCACGAACGCGCTACCCCGCTGACCGCACGGCGTGGGCGACCAGTGCGCGCGTCGACGGATCGACGTCGTACGGCAGCTCCGCCCGGCCTTCGAGCGCCGCGAGGATCGGCTTCGCGAGCGTCTTGCCGAGCTCGACTCCCCATTGGTCGAACGAATTGATGCCGAACAGCAGGCCCTCGACGAACGTGCGGTGCTCGTAGAGCGCGAGAAGCGCACCGAGCGTGCGTGCGTCCAGCGCCGGCAGCAGCAACGTCGTCGACGCGCGGTTACCCGGACAGCGGCGCGCGCGCATGGCGGCGTCGAGGTCGGCGCCCGAAAGTCCCCGCGCGGCCAGCTCCGGCCGCAGCGTGGGCTCGCCGCGGCCCACGAGCAGCGCCTGCGCTTGCGCGAGCGCGTTGGCGACGAGCAGGGTTTGCTGGTCGCGCAGCGGATGCCGGGCGCGCAGCGGCACGATGAATTCGACAGGCGTCTCGTGCGTTCCCTGGTGCAACCACTGGAAAAACGCGTGCTGACCGTCCGTGCCGACGTCTCCCCACAGCCCGGGCGCCGTGGGACCGTCGACGGGCTCGCCGTCGCGCGTGACGCTCTTGCCGTTGCTTTCGAGCTGCAACTGCTGCAGGTAGGCGGGCAGCCGCGCGAGCGCCTGCGCATACGGGACGACGACGCGCTGTGCATGGCCGAGCCAGCGCGCGTTCCAGTAGCCGACCAGGCCGAGCAGCACAGGCACGTTGCGCGCGAGCGGCGCCATGCGGAAGTGCGTGTCCATCGCCTGCGCGCCGTCGAGCAGGTCGGCGTACGCCTGCCAGCCTGCGCGCATCGCGATCGCGAGCCCGACGGCCGACCAGACCGAGTACCGGCCGCCGACGCCCTCCGCCATAGGCAGGATGTCGGCGTCGCGCACGCCGAATGCACGGGCGGCATCGACGTTCGACGTCACCGCGATGAAATGCGGCGCCACGTCGGTGCCCACGCCGAGATGCCGCGCGAGCCACTCGCGCCCGCTTTGCGCGTTCGCGAGTGTCTCCTGCGTCGTGAACGTCTTCGACGTGACGATGAACAGCGTCGACGTGGGATCACGATCGGCCAGCGCGCGCGTCAGATGCTCGGGATCGACGTTCGACACGAACACGACGTCCGGCGCGCCGCGCAAGTGCTCGGGACCCGAGAGAGCATCGCAGACGAGCCGCGGACCGAGATCCGAGCCGCCGATGCCGATGTTGATCACCGACCGCAACGGCCGCCCCGTGGCGCCCTTCCGCCGCGCCTCGCGCACGCCGCGCGCCAGCTCGGACATGCGCTGGCGCGTCGCGCGCATTTCGACCGTCACGTCGAGGCCGTCGACGAAGATTGCGGCGGACGGCGGCGCGCGCAGCGCGGTGTGCAGCACCGGCCGGTGCTCCGACAAATTGATCTTCTCGCCCGCGAACAGCGCCGCGATCCAGTGCGACACATTCGCCGCATCCGCAGCGGCGACGAGTGCGTCGAGCGTCTCGGCGTCGAGGCGTTCCTTGGCAACGTCGATGCGCCAGTCGTTCCATTCGAACGTCAGCGCGTCGACACGAGCGGGATCGCGCGCGAACAGCTCGTGCAGCGTCGTCGCGCGGAGCGCACGCGCGCGGGCTGCGAGATCGGCGACGCTCGCTTCGGTGCCTGCGCGGCGCGGAGTATGCATTCGTCGGGAGTCCGTCGGAACGGGCTTCATTCGTCGAGAGTCCGTCGGAACGGACGACCGGTCCGACCCGCCAATGCTAGCATCGCCTCGCCCCAAGCCTGCTCACCTGGCGGGGGAAAAACATCCGATGAACGCTCCCGACATCGTCGACAAGGATCTGCCGCTCCGGGAGGACACGCGGCTCCTTGGCCGGGTGCTCGGCGACGTGCTGCGCGCGCAGATCGGCGCGGCCGGGTTCGAGCGCGTCGAGGCGATCCGCCAGACGGCGATCGGCTTTCGCCGCGCGAGCGGCGCCGAGGCCGGCCAGCTGCGCAGCGCGTTTGCCGCGCTGCTGAACCCGCTGCCGATCGGCGAGACGCTGGAGGTGGTGAGGGCGTTCAGCTATTTCTCGCATCTTGCGAACATCGCCGAGGACGTGCATCGCAATCGCCGTCGCCGCGCGCACGCGATGGCGGGATCGCCGCCGCGCCGCGGCGACGTCGCTCACGCACTCGGCCGGATCGCCGCCGCCGGCATCGATGGCGCGACGCTCGCGCACTGGCTCGACGATGCGCGCGTGAGCCCGGTTTTGACCGCGCACCCGACCGAAGTTCAACGCAAGAGCATTCTCGACGCGGAGCGCGAGATCGCGCGCCTGCTCGCGTGGCGCGACCGGACGCCCCTCACGCCCGCCGAGACCGCGGAATTCGCTGAACGCCTGTCGGCGTCGGTGCTCGAGCTGTGGCAAACGGCGATGCTGCGCCTTGCCGGGCTCGCAGTGAAGGATGAGGTCGACAACGGGCTCGCGTACTACCGCTATACGCTGCTCGCCGAGTTGCCGCGGCTGTATGCGGGTTTCGAGCGCGAGGTGGCCGCGCGCTTCGGCCTCGCGCGCGAGCGCGTGCCGTCGTTCGTGCGGATGGGCTCGTGGATCGGTGGCGATCGCGACGGCAATCCGAACGTGGGAGCGGATACGCTGGCTTACGCGATTCGCGCGCAGGCCGCTGTCGCGTTCGAGCATTACCTCGAAGAAGTGCATCGGCTGGGTGCGGAGCTGTCTCTGTCGACGCGGCTCGTGACGCCGTCGCCTGCGTTGCTCGCGCTGGCGGACGCCGCGGGCGATCGCAATCCGCATCGGCAGGACGAGCCTTATCGGCAGGCGCTGATCGGCGTCTACGCGCGGCTCGCCGCCACTGCGCGCGAACTCGCCGGGCTCACGGCCGCGCGTCCCGTGCAGGCCGAGGCCGCGCCGTATGCGAGCGTGACCGAATTCCGCGGCGACCTCGGCACGATCGGCGATTCGCTCGCGCTGCATGGTGCCGAAGCGCTCGCGCAACGGCGGCTCGATCCGCTGCGCCGCGCCGCCGACGTGTTCGGGTTCCATCTGGCAACGCTCGACCTGCGCCAGAACAGCGACGTGCACGAAGCGGTCGTCACCGAGCTTTTCGCACGCGCTCGAGTGACCGCCGATTACGCGGCGCTCGCCGAAGACTCGCGCGTCGCCCTGCTCGTTCGCGAGCTCGCGAATCCGCGGCCGCTCCATTCCCCGCATCTCGCCTATTCCGATCGCGTCGACACGGAGCTTGCGGTGCTGCGAACCGCGGCCGAGATCCGCGCCCGCTTCGGCGCCGACGCGCTGGCGAACTACGTGATCTCCAAGTGCCAGTCGCTGTCCGACCTGCTCGAGGTCGCGCTGTTGCTTCAGGAAGCCGGCCTCGCCGATGGCGAGTCGGTCGCCATCGACATCGTGCCGCTGTTCGAGACGATCGACGATCTCGCGCGCTGCGGCGAAACGATGCGCACGGCGTTCGCGTTGCCGGCCTATCGGAGATTCGTCGCGAGCCGGCGCGACCGCCAGGAAGTGATGCTCGGCTACTCGGACAGCAACAAGGACGGCGGCTACGTCGCCTCGAGCTGGGCGATCTACTGCGCGTGCCGCGCGCTGGTCGAGGCGACGCAGGCCCACGGCGTGCGCCTGCGGCTCTTCCACGGGCGCGGCGGCACCGTGGGGCGCGGCGGCGGTCCGAGCTACGACGCGATCCTCGCGCAGCCAGCGGGGAGCGTCACCGGTGGACTGCGCGTGACGGAGCAGGGCGAGATCATCGCCAGCAAGTATTCGGATCCCGATCTCGGACGGCGCAACCTCGAGACGCTCGTCGCAGCGACGCTCGATGCGAGCCTGCTCGACGTCGAGCAGCTCGGCGATTGCGCCGGGCGCTATTTCACCGCGATGCATGCGCTGTCGGCGCACGCGCTGCGGGCCTATCGCGCGCTCGTCTACGACACGCCCGGATTCAACGAATACTTCCGCGCGTCGACCCCCATTGCCGAGATCGCCGAGCTCAAGATCGGCAGCCGCCCGGCGTCGCGCACCGCCTCGACGCGCATCGAGGACCTGCGCGCCATTCCGTGGGTGTTCGGCTGGGGGCAGTGCCGGCTGATGCTGCCGGGCTGGTATGGCTTTGGCTCGGCAGTGGACGCCTACGTCGCCGAAAACCCCGGCGGAATCGCACTACTGTCCGACATGAACGTGCGCTGGCCGTTCTTTCGCGCGACGCTGTCGAACATGGGCATGGTGCTCGCCAAGACCGATCTCGCGATCGCATCCCGCTACGCCGAGCTCGTGCCCGACGAGGCGCTGCGCGATGCGATTTTCTCGCGCATCCGCGACGAGCACGCGCTGACGCTTCGCCACTATCTCGCGATCACCGGCCAGCGCGCGCTGCTCGAGGACAATCCGACGCTCGCCCGGAGCATCCGCAATCGCTTTCCGTACCTCGATCCGCTGAACCACGTGCAGGTCGAGCTGCTGCGGCGCTACCGCGCGGGGGACACCGGCGTGCGCGCGCAGCGTGCGATCCACTTGACGATCAACGGCCTCGCCGCCGGATTGCGCAACAGCGGATAGCTTATAATTCGCGCCGAATCCGCGGGCTTTCGCGCACGGGGCGCGCACGCCGAATCTCCAGCGACAGCGGCGCCGATGCGCATCCTTCTCTCCAACGACGACGGCTACTTCGCGCCGGGCCTCGAGCATCTCGCGGCCGCGCTCGCGCCGCACGCGGAAATCACCGTGGTCGCGCCCGAGCGCGACCGCAGCGGCGCGTCGAACTCGCTCACGCTCGATCGGCCGCTGTCGGTGCGACGCGCGCCGAACGGCTTCCTGTTCGTCAACGGCACGCCCACCGACTGCGTTCACCTCGCGGTCACCGGCCTGCTCGATACGTTGCCCGACATGGTGATCTCGGGCATCAATCTCGGCGCGAACATGGGCGACGACACGATCTACTCCGGCACGGTCGCCGCCGCGACGGAGGGCTTTTTGCTCGGCGTGCCGTCGGTCGCCATTTCGCTGGCGTCGAAAACCGCCGCGCATTTCGAGACGGCCGCTGCCGTGGCACTCGAATTGCTCGAACGGCATCGCCGGCGCGCCGCCGGCGCGTGGCTTCTCAACGTGAACGTTCCCGATGTCGAGCGCGCCGCGATCCGCGGCTACCGCATCACGCGGCTGGGCCGCCGGCACAAGGCGGAGGACGTCGTCCGCATGCAGAGCCCGCGCGGCGAAACCGTGTACTGGGTCGGCGCAGCGGGCGCAGCCGCTGACGCGGGCGAAGGCACCGACTTCCACGCCGTGGAGAGCGCCCATGTATCGGTCACGCCGTTGCAGATCGACCTGACCAACCGCGATCAGATGGCGGAGGTGACGCAGTGGCTCGACCGCGCGCGCGGCGCCTGACGAGGCGGCGATGAAGGCGCGCACCGGCGCAACGAGCGGCATCGGGATGACGTCCGACCGCACGCGCGCGCGCATGGTCGAGCGTCTTCGCGCCGACGGCATCCGCGACGAGGTCGTGCTTTCGGCGATGAATGCCATTCCGCGGCACATCTTCGTCGACGAGGCGCTCGCGATTCGCGCGTACGACGATTCGCCGCTGCCGATCGGAAGCGGTCAGACGATTTCGCAGCCGTGGGTGGTCGCGCGGATGACCGAGCTGGCCCGCAACGGGCGCGCGCTCGATGGCGTGCTGGAGATCGGCACCGGCTGCGGCTATCAGGCGGCCGTGCTCGCGCAGATCGCCAGGACCGTGTACACGGTCGAGCGCATCGGCGCGCTCGTCAACAAGGCGCGCCGGCACCTGCAAGCGCTCAAGATCCGCAACGTGCGCCTCGCGCATGGCGACGGCAGCGCCGAACTCGGCGAGACCATCGAGGTCGACGCGATCGTCGTGAGCGCGGGCGCGACGCACGTGCCGGCCGCGCCGTTGCGCTATCTGAAGCCCGGCGGCCGCATGGTGATCCCGCTCGCGAAAAGCGAGGAAGGCGAGCGCGCCGTGCAACGCCTGACGGTCATCGAGAAGACGGCGGCCGGCATCCGCGAGCAGACGTTCGATGCGGTAAGATTCGTCCCGCTCCTGTCGGGCCTCGGCTGAACTTTTCGCGGGGTCGACGAGTCGTTTGCATCGCATGCGTCTTCTCTCGCCGTCAGCCTTGTCGAATCCCGGTTTTCGCGTCGCAGCCGCCGTCGCCTGCGCTGCGGTGCTGGTGGCCGGCTGCGCGACGCGTCGTCCGGTGCCCGTAGAAGATCGCACCATGGCGAGTACGCAGGAGCCGGTCGTCGTGGTGCCGGGCGCAGGGGCGCCCGTTGCGCCTGCGGCAGCCCCGCCGGCACCGATTCCCACGTACACGGTCAAGCGGGGCGATACGCTGCACCAGATCGCGCTCGACACGGGCCTCGACTATCGCGAGCTCGCGGCGTGGAACAACATCGAGAACGTCAACGTCATCCGTGTCGGGCAGGTGCTGCGGCTGACCGCGCCGGGCGAAGCCCCGGCCGTTGCGCAGGATGCAGCGGTACCCGGCGCAGGTGGCGTGGTCACGACGCCGCTTCGCGCGGCCTCGCCGATCGTCGATTCCGGATCCGGCGCATCATCGTCGAGCGCGCCCGGTGTGGCCGCTGCTGCCGGGACGAGCGGCAGCGCGACGGCGGGAACATCCGGCACCGCGACCTCGGCGACTCCGGCGCCGTCGTCCGCGGCGCGTGCATCGGATGCATCGTTGAAAACGGGACCGAAGGCGATCAAGGAGCCTTACTCGGACCACGCCGTGCGCGAGCTCACGCTCGCCGCGAGCGCCGTGCCGGCGCCGACCGAGAAGCTTGCCATGGCGCAACCCGGCGGCGTGCGGAGCGAGCCCGCGCCGCGAAGCGACGCGAAGGTTGAGCCTGCCTCACCCGCCACGTCGGCTCCCCCAGCTGCGTCGTCTCCCGCGACAGCGGGCGATCCCGATCGCCTCGACTGGGCGTGGCCGACGAAGGGCAAGATCGTCGCGGGCTTTTCCGACACCGCGAACCTGAAGGGCATCGACATCGCCGGCGCCCCCGGCCAGGCGATTCACGCGAGCGCGCCCGGGCGCGTGGTCTACGCCGGCAACGGGTTGCGCGGTTACGGCAAGCTCATCATCATCAAGCACAACGCGACGTACCTGTCGGCGTACGCGCACAACCGCGAGATCCTCGTGAAGGAAGGGCAGCAGGTCGCGCGCGGGCAGAAGATCGCGGAGATGGGCAATACCGACGCCGACCAGGTGAAGCTGCACTTCGAGATCCGCCGCCAGGGCAAGCCGATGGACCCGGCGAAGTATCTCCCTCCGGCTTAAAGCAGGGTCTCTGACCCTACTTTTGTAGCGCGCGCAGCGCCGCCGGCGCCGGCAGCACGTCGATCGCGCGCTCGAGCGTGGCGATGAGCGCGATGCGCTCGCTCTCGCGCGTCGCGTCGCCGTAGCGCAGCGCGGCGAACGAATCGCCCATCGCGCGGAACGCGATGGCGAACTGCGGCCAGCGCGACGCGGCGCGCTCGGCGAACGCGAGCGGTCCTTCGTGCGTATGCCGCGGCAGGCCCGCGCGCGCGAGCCGGCGGCATGCGTCGGCCCACAGCGTCAGCGCACGCTCCTGCCGCTTGCGGCGCGCCGCGAACCATGCGAACACGCCACCCGCCCAGGCGAGCAGCGCGGCCGACGCCGCGACGGCAACCTGCCAGGCGTCGAACTCGTCGAGCCTCCATTCGCGGAACAGCGCGCGCTGCCGGTCGCGATTGAACTGCACGACGTTGCGGCGCCATTGATGGTTGAGCGCATCGAGCGCGAGCTGCGCGCTCTTCAGCCAGCCGCCGTCCTCGCGCGCGAACAGCGGCACCGGCTCGCCCGCCGGCACGGAGCTGAACAAGCCGCGCTCGACGCGCGAGGGCGCGACAGCCGCCGTCGGATCGAAGCGACGCCATTCGCCATCGACGATCGCCTCGGCCCAGGCGTGCGCGTCCGACTGCCGGACGATCATGTAGCCGCCGCGCGGGTTGATTTCACCGCCCTGGTAGCCGGTGACGACGCGTGCGGGGATGCCGGCCGCGCGCAGCATCACGACGAAGGCACTCGCGTAGTGCTCGCAGAACCCGCGCCGCGTGTCGAACAGGAACATGTCGACCGGCTCCTGCTCGAGCAGCGGCGGCGCGAGCGTGTAGAAGAACTGCTCGTCGCGAAACCAGCGCAGCACCGCGCCGATGAAATGCCGATCGTCGGGATACTCCTCGCGCAGCGAGCGTGCGAAGGCGACGGTGCGCGGATTGCCCGCAGGCGGCCGCGCATTGAGGGTCGCCTCCTGTTGCGAGGCCACCGGATAGCTGTCGGTCAGGCGCGATGCGACGGTGTAGCGCAGCGGCTGCGTGACGCCCGCGCGCATCAGGAATTGCTGCTCGCGCGAATAACCGGCGAAGCCGGCCGCGTTTCCGCGCGTTCCCGTTTCTTCGTCGATGTCCGGCATGCCCGCCGGGAAGTCGAGCGCGAACAGCCAAGGGTGGTCGTTGGGCTCGAGCGTCACCGTATAGCGGATGGCGGGCGCACCACCGGTCACGAGCCTGCCGCCGAGTCGCGGCGAGAGACTGCGCCATTCGCGGCCGTTGAACAGCGACAGCACCGGGCCGCGCCAGTAGCGGGCGCGCGGCGGCGGCGCCGTGCCCTCGAAGTCCACGCGAAACGCGACGGCGTCGTTCAGCGCGAGCTCGCTGATCGATCCCGGAGACATCCGATCCGAGAGACCCGTCGCGGCCATGCGATCCGCCGGCAAGCCCCACAACGGCGACGCGAGCCGCGGGAACAGCAGGAACAGCGCGGCCGCGATCGGCAGGCCCTGCGCGATCATCGCCGCCGAGCGCCGCCACGCCGCACGCCACGGCGTCGGCAGCGCTGCTGCCGAATCATGGGCAAGCGATTCCAGCGCCGCCCCGACGGCGAGCACGGCCGGCAACGCGGCGACCGCAGCGAGCATCGACTGGCTGTAGAAGAACGGCGTGATCAGCAGGAAAATCGCGAGGCAGACGAGCAGCGAGCCGTCGCGCAGCGTGCGCACCTCGAGAAACTTGATGCCGACGAGCACGAACAGGAACGCGACGCAGGGATCGCGGCCGACGAAATAGCCGTACGTCTTGCGGACGGCGAACCCGATCGCCAGTGCGAACAGCACGAGCGCCCATGACGGAATGCGGGCCGGCGTCGCGAGCGGGCGCGCGCGGTCGCGTCGCAGCAGCACGAAGCGCAGCACGACGAGCGCGAAGCCGAAGATCGCGACCCAGACCGGCAGGTGCACGGCCTGCGGAAGCTGCGCCGCGACGAGCAGCACGCCAAGATTGGTGATTTGCACCGGCGTCAGCAGCGACGCATGCTCACGCGCCGCGCGCGCGCCGCGGCCGCGCCGCGGCGCGAAGAGCGCGCGAAGATCGAGCGCACGCAGGCGTGCGCCCGCGCTCGTCGACCCGAGCGCGGTCGGCACGCTCATTCGGAATCCGCCGGCATCAGCGCAAGCGCCGTGAGCGCTTCGCGCCGGTGCTCGCGTCCCGATCCGGTAGGAAGACGAGTCCCCGGCAACGACAATCCGAACGGACGCGTGGTCCGCTCGGCCGCGAGGATCCACGCGGAAAGGCGCGACAGCCGCAGTTCGACGTCGAGATGCGCAGGCAGCCGCGACCAGTCGAGCGCAATGGGACCGCCACCGCCGGTGCCTTCGAACGACTTCGAGAACCAGCCGGCCCCGCGGGCCACGGCTTTCCATGCGACGCGCTGCAGCGGGTCGCCGCGCTGGTATTCGCGCAGGCCCGCGAGATCGGCATCGTCTCCGCGCCCGACGGCGTGCGGATCGACGCCGTGCTCGCCGGACGGCAACGGCGGCGGATGTGCCTCGGGCGCCGGATACGCAATGCCGGACAACGGAAAATGCACGTACGCCCAGCCTCGCCAGAGGCCGAGCGGGTGGGCCGACGAAAGGGTGACGCGGCCGAGCGGAACGCGCCCGCGCGTGGTCGCGGGGACCGCGAGCGTGATCGTCTGCGTCGCCGCCGCGGCGATGCCCGCCGTCACGTCCACGTCGTTCGCGCCAACGGTGATCGCCCGCCGGTCCACCGCGCCGCCCGACACGGCGAGCGAGAACACGACATGGCCGCCGACGAACGCATCGCTCGCGGCGAGCGGCTTGATCGCGATGCCCGCCAGGTTGCGGAACGTGTGCAGCAGCGCCGCCGCGACGAGGCCGCCGAGCAGGAACGTCACGCCGAGCCCGAGCGACAGCGCGTAGTTGAGCGACGTGAGAAGCATCGTCAGCAGCGTGCCGATCACAGCATAGCCGCGGCGCGTCGGCAGGATGTAGATGCGCGAGTGGCGCAGCACGACCGGCGAGCGGTCGGCCGGCGCGGTGCGGAACGCGCGCTGGCGCAGGCGCGACCACGCCTTCGCGAGGGCCGCCTGCGGCCCGCGCGCGGGCGCGGTGGCGAGGGCGGTCACTTGCAGCGCGGTGCCGTCTCGAGCGAGCGCGCCGTCAGGGCAGCGCGACGGCGCGGATCAGGTTCTGCGCCTGCAACGCGCCCGCCCGCGCGCCACCGGCGAGTCGATGGCCGGCGACCGCCGGGAACACCGCCTGCACGTCCTCCGGAACCACCATTGGCCGACCCGCGAGCAGGGCCCATGCGCGCGCGGCGGACAGCAGCATCAGGCCCGCGCGCGGGCTCAAGCCCCGGCGCGCGCCGGCCTCGCCGCTGGCGCCTGCCGTCTGTCCCGGCAGGTGTCCGCGCGACGCCGCGAGCAGCGATTGCACGTAATCCAGCAGCGGCGCCGCGACGTGAATGGCAGCCGCCTCGCGCTGCCACTCGGCAAGCGTCGCGGAATCGCACTGCGGCGCGAGATCGACGAGCCTCGCCCGACGGTCACCCCCGGCGAGCAGCTCGCGCTCGGACACCGCATCCGGATAACCCAACTCGATTGCGAGAAGAAAGCGGTCGAGCTGCGATTCGGGCAGCGGGTACGCGCCGATCTGCTCGACCGGATTCTGCGTCGCGATCACGAAGAACGGCTCGGGCAGCGTGCGCGTCTGGCCGTCGAGCGAAACCTGGCGTTCCTCCATTGCCTCGAGCAGCGCGCTTTGCGTCTTCGGCGGCGCTCGATTGATCTCGTCGGCGAGCACGACCGAGTGGAAGATGGGTCCGGCATGGAATCGAAACGACTGCGTGCGCTCGTCGAACACCGATACGCCGAGCACGTCTGCCGGCAACAGGTCGCTCGTGAACTGAATGCGCGCGTACTTGAGGCCGAGCACAGTCGCGAGGGCCTGCGCGAGCGTGGACTTGCCGACGCCCGGAATGTCCTCGATCAAGAGGTGCCCGCGCGCGAGCAGGCACGCGAGCGCGAGCTTCAGCGGCTCATCCTTGCCGACGACGATCTGCGCGAGCTGCTGCAGCACCACGGCAAGGCGGTGGGCAGTGGGAACGTTCTGGGTCGCGGAGCGAACGGTCATTTGGACGGGTGGTCAATCCGGGGGGTCGATTATCCTGCACTGTAGCCTGTCGTCCGCGCGCTCGTCAGTCGTGGCCGACGGCGCTAGACTTCGGGGACATGGACGGTCATTTCGGCCGCCCTGCGCGAGGTCCCGACGCCGCCGCATCGGCCCCGCGCCCGACCCGAGCATCCCGTGCCCATTACCGCGTACATCACCCATCCGTCGTGCCTGCTGCACGAAATGGGCGCCGGCCACCCCGAGTGTCCGGAGCGCCTGGCGTCGATCAACGACCACGTGATCGCCCTCGGGCTGGACGGGCACGTCGCGCGTCTCGAGGCGCCCCGTGCGACGCGCGAGCAGCTCGGCCGCGTGCACCTGCCCGCTTACGTCGACGCGATCGCGCAGGCGTCGCCCGCGTCGGGCCTGCGCTATCTCGACCCCGACACGGCGCTCAATCCGCACTCGGTCGATGCGGCGCTGCACGCGGCTGGCGCAGTTGTTCACGCCGTCGACCTGGTGGTGAGCGGCGCGCATCACACCGCGTTCTGCGCGGTGCGGCCGCCCGGCCATCACGCCGAGAGCCGGCGCGCGATGGGCTTCTGCGTCTTCAACAGCATCGCGGTCGGTGCTGCGCATGCGCTGGAGGCGCACGGCCTCGAGCGCGTCGCGATCGTCGATTTCGACGTCCACCACGGCAACGGCACCGAGGAAATGTTCTCGGACGACGGGCGCGTGCTGATGGTGTCGACGTTCCAGTACCCGCTGTACCCGTATTCGGGCGTCGACAATCCGGCGCCGAACATGGTGAACGTTCCGCTCGCCGCCGGCAGCGGCAGCGACGAATTCCGCGAGGCCGTGACGAGCCGCTGGTTGCCCGCGCTCGACGAGTTCGAGCCCGAGCTGATCATGATTTCGGCGGGCTTCGACGCGCATCGCGACGATCCGCTCGCGGGGCTCGCGTTCGTCGAGGACGACTACGCATGGGTCACGCGCGAGCTCCTCGCCACGGCACGGCGGCATGCCGGCGGCCGCATCGTGTCGTCGCTCGAAGGCGGCTACGATCTGTCGGCGCTCGGGCGCAGCGTCGTGGCACACGTTCGCGAGCTCATCATCGGATGAAAAGGCAGGAAGATTCGTGAAGCGTCGCGATTTCCTCGGCTCGTGTGCACTTCTCTCGGGCATGGCCGCGACCGCGAGCGCCAACGCGGCGGATGATGCGCAGGTGCGCCGTTACACCCGTTCGCTGCTCGTCGACATCCACGGCAAGCCGATTCGCCAGGGCGCGCTCGCCGCCGAGACGAACTACGTCTATCAGTATCCGTTCGCGGCGACGCCGTGCTTCCTGCTGCGCCTGCCGGAAGCGGTGACGTCCGAGTCGTCGCTGCGCAAGGAGCGGGGCGATACGTATGCGTCGCCTTCGGGGGTCGGACCCGCGCGCAATGTCGTCTCGTTCTCGGCGATCTGCGCGCACAAGCTCGCTTATCCGACGCGCGACGTGTCGTTCATCCGCTACCAGAAATCGCGCTCCGCGACGTCCGCCGGCCGCGTCATCCACTGCTGCGCCGATCACAGCGTCTACGATCCGACAGCCGGCGGGCGCGTCGTCGCCGGGCCGGCGCCGCAGCCGCTGGCCGCGATCGCGCTCGAATACGATGCCGGGCGCGACGAGCTGTGGGCAATCGGAACCGTCGGCGCCGAGCAGTTCGGGCCGTTCTTCGAGAAATACGCGTTCAAGCTCGAGCTCGAATACGGCGGCCTCGACCGCGCGCGCAAGCCGGTGGACAACACCACCGTCGTGCGCGAGCTGACTAACTATTGCCGCACGACGATCGAATGCTAGGGCTCCCTGGGGCCCGATCGCGTTCGCGAACATCGTATGAACCGGCATTACGCGCCTGGTGGCCGTGACGCACGCCATCGCCGTGAACGATCTCGCCAAGCGCTTCGGCAAAATCGAGGCGGTGCGCGGCGTCACGTTCGAAGTGCGCGCCGGGACGACCACTGCGCTGCTCGGCGGTAACGGCGCCGGCAAGACGACGACGCTGTCGATGCTGCTCGGCGTGCTGCTGCCGACGGCCGGGTCGATCCACGTGCTGGGCTGCGACATGCTGCGGGAGCGGCATCGCGTGCTGCCGCGGATGAACTTCACGTCGCCCTATGTCGACCTGCCGAAGCGACTCACCGTGCGCGAGAACCTGCGTGTGTTCGCCGATCTGTACGGGATCGAGCGACCGGCTTTCCGCATCGGCGAGCTCGCCGCGGAACTCGACCTTTCCGATCTTCTGAAGCGCCCGTATGGCCAGTTGTCGGCGGGCCAGCGCACGCGTGTCTCGCTTGCCAAGTCGCTCCTGAACCGTCCGGAAGCGCTGCTGCTCGACGAGCCGACCGCCTCGCTCGACCCCGACATCGGCGACCGGATGCGCAGCTATCTCGAGGACTACCAGCGGCGCAGCGGCTGCACGATGCTCCTCGCTTCGCACAACATGAACGAGGTCGAACGCATGTGCAGCGACGTGATCATGCTGCGCGCGGGCAGCGTCGTCGACCAGGGATCGCCCGGCGAGCTGATCGCCCGCTATGGCCGCGAGACGATGGAGGAAGTGTTCCTCGACATCGCACGCGGCGTCGACGAGCCGGCGGAGAAAGTCGTCTCGTGAAGGCCTCAGACCTGCCGATGGGCGCCGTGAGCCGCGCAGGGGGCTCCCGCGCCGACCCGCGTCGCGGCGTGGTGGCCTCGCTGCGGCGGATTCGCGCACTGATTCGCCGTCACGCCTACCTGCTGCTGAAGTCGTGGCCGCGCTTGGTGTCGATGATGTACTACCCGACGGTCACGATGGTGCTGTGGGCGTTCGTGACGATCTACCTCGCGCCCACCAACCGTTTCCTGACCGATGCGCCGGGCTTTTTCATCGGCGCGGTCCTGCTGTGGGACGTGCTGTTTCGTGGCCAGCTCGGCGTCTCGCTGACGTTCATCGAGGAAGTGTATGCGCGCAACCTTGGCAACCTGTTCGTGAGTCCGCTGCGCCTGCACGAGTTCATTGCCGGGCAACTCATCATGAGCGTGCTGCGAACGCTGATCGGCGTCGGCGGCGCGTGCCTGTTCGCATGGCTCTTGTTTCGCTATTCGATCTTCACGATGGGACTGCCGCTCGTCGCTTTTTTCACGTGCCTGCTGGCTTTCGGCTGGGCGATCGGGCTCGCCGTTTCGGCGATGATCCTGCGCTACGGCCTCGGCGCCGAGGAGCTGGCGTGGGCCGCGATCTTCCTCGTCGCTCCGGTGTCGGGCGTCTATTACCCGATCGCCGTGCTGCCGCCCGCCCTGCAGGCGATCAGCTGGGCGCTGCCGCCCGCCTACGTGTTCGAGGGCATGCGCGCGGTATTGCTGCAGCAGACGTTCCGCGTCGACTATTTCCGAAACGCGCTTCTGCTCGACGCCGCGTACGTGGCGGCCGGCGCGGCGATCTTCGCCGTCGCCGTGCATTCGGCGCGCAAGCGTGGAACCCTCCTTCAGATGGGGGAATGAGAAAGCGATGCCCGAACGCATCGTCATCCGCGGCGCCCGCCAGCACAACCTGAAGAACCTGTCGCTCGATCTGCCGCTGCGCGAGCTGATCGTCGTCACCGGCGTGTCGGGGTCGGGCAAATCATCGCTCGTGTTCGACACGCTGTACGCCGAAGGCCAGCGCCGCTACGTCGAGACGTTCTCGCCGTACGCGCGGCAATTCCTCGACCGGATGGACAAGCCACAGGTCGATCGCATCGACGGCATTCCGCCGGCGATTGCGATCGACCAGACCAATCCGGTTCGCACGTCGCGCTCCACGGTAGGCACGATGACGGAGCTCGCCGATTACCTGAAGCTGCTGTTCGCACGCGCGGCGGTGCTTCATTGCCGCACGTGCGGTGCGATTGTGACCCGCGACACCCCGCAGACGATTTTCGACGCGCTCGCAAGACGCAGCGCCGAGGCGGACGATCCGCGCCTGGTCATCACGTTTCCGGTCGCCGTTCCGGAGAACTTCGACGAGGCCGAGATCCTGAAGCTGCTGGAGGCGCAGGGCTATACGCGCGTCCAGGCACGGCGCCTCGGGGCGCTCGACGTCGTGCAGGACCGCTTGCGCATGGGCAATGCCGAACGCGCGCGCGTGGTCGAAGCGCTCGAGGCGGCGCTCCATATCGGCCGGGGCCGCGTCGACGTTCACGTGGTACCCCGCGAAACGCAGGGCGATGCGTCGTCCACGGAGGCCGGCGCCGACGCGAACGGCCGCGTGTGGCGCTTCTCGTCGGATCTGCACTGTCCCGATTGCGACATCCAATACGCCGATCCGACGCCGGGCCTCTTTTCGTTCAACTCCCCGGTCGGTGCCTGCGAGACGTGCCGCGGCTTTGGGCGCGTAATCGGCATCGACTTCGGACTCGTCCTTCCCGACGCGGGCAAGACGCTGCGCGAAGGCGCCGTGCGCCCGTGGCAGAGCGCGAGCTATCGCGAGTGCCAGGACGATCTCGTCAAGTATGCAAGAAAGCGCGGAGTTCCGCTGGACGTTCCATGGTGCGACCTCGATGAATCCCATCGCCGCTGGGTGCTCGAAGGCGAGCCCGAGTGGATCAACTGGGACACGTCGTGGCCCGGCACGTGGTACGGCGTGCGGCGCTTTTTCGCGTGGCTCGAGACCAAGGCGTACAAGATGCACATCCGCGTGCTGCTGTCGAAGTACCGCGCGTACGCGCCATGCGACGCATGCGGCACGGCGCGACTCAAGCCCGACGCGCTGCTGTGGCGGCTGAACGGCGTGACAGTCCACGAGGTGTCGCTGCTGCCGATCGCACGGGCGCGCGACTTTTTCGCACGGCTCGCGCTTCCCGCTCCGCTCGACGACGCAATCGAGCTGCTGCTCGCCGAAATCCGCACGCGCCTGGGCTACCTGTGCGACGTGGGTCTCGGCTACCTGACGCTCGACCGTCAGTCGCGAACGCTCTCGGGTGGCGAGGTGCAGCGAATCAACCTGACGACCGCGCTCGGCACGTCGCTCGTGAACACGCTGTTCGTGCTCGACGAGCCGTCGATCGGACTGCATCCGCGCGACATGGGACGCATCATCGCGGTGATGCAGCGGCTGCGCGACGCGGGCAATTCGCTGCTCGTCGTCGAGCACGATCCGCAGGTGATGCTCGCCGCCGATCGCATTCTCGACATCGGTCCCGGACCCGGGGAGCGTGGCGGCGAAGTCGTCGCATTCGGCACGCCGGAAGCGCTCGTCGCGAATGCGCGATCGCTCACCGGCGACTATCTCGCCGGACGCAAGCGCATCGCGGCCGCGCCTCCGCGTTCCTCGGGCGATGCAACGGAAAGCATCGAGCTGCGTGGTGCCGGCGCGCACAATCTAAAGGATGTCGACGTCGCCATTCCGCTCCATCAGCTGGTGTGCGTAACGGGCGTGTCCGGGTCGGGCAAGTCGACGCTCGTGCAGGACGTGCTGCACGCGGCATTGTTGCGTGCGAAAGGCAAGCCGACCGAGGCGCCAGGCGCGCACCGTGCGCTCGTGGGCGCCGAGCGGATCGACGACGTCGTGCTCGTCGACCAGACGCCGATCGGGCGCACGACGCGTTCGAACCCGGCGAGCTACGTCGGCGCATTCGACGCGATCCGCAAGCGCTTCGCCGCCGCGCCGCTCGCCCGGGAGCGCGGGTACACGCCGGGCACGTTCAGCTTCAACGCAGGCACCGGGCGGTGTCCGGCGTGCGGCGGGAACGGCTTCGAGCACGTCGAAATGCAGTTCCTCTCCGACGTTTACCTGCGCTGTCCCGACTGCGACGGGAGGCGTTATCGTGCCGAAGTACTGGAGGTAGCGCTGGACGGACGCTCGATCGCCGACGTCCTCGAGATGACGGTGGCCGAGGCGCGCGCGTTCTTCGACGGCGACCGCGACATCGATGCGGTGTTGCAACCGCTCGTCGATGTCGGGCTCGATTACCTGCGGCTCGGGCAGCCGGTTCCAACGTTGTCCGGCGGCGAGGCGCAACGGCTCAAGCTCGCCGGGTTTCTTGCGAGCGCTGCACGCAGTCCAAGTGCCGCGCGCGGCACGCTGTTCCTCTTCGACGAGCCGACGACGGGACTGCATTTCGACGACGTCGCGCGGCTCCTGGGCGCGTTGCGCAAGCTGATCGCCGCAGGCCATTCGCTCGTCGTCATCGAGCACAACCTCGATGTCATGCGCGCCGCCGACTGGATCGTCGACCTTGGTCCCGAAGGCGGGGACGCGGGCGGCGAGGTCGTCGTGTGCGGAACCGTGGCCGAGGTCATCGCGTGCGCTGCGTCGCACACGGGTGCTGCGCTCAAAGCGTACGTGGGAAATGCCGGTGTCGGAGGTGTAACCCGCGGTGTCGGAGGTGTAACTCGGGGAGTCGGAGGTATGGCGGCGGTTCCGAACGTGGAGCAAGCCGCGCCAAAGACTGCGGTGCCGGAAGCGATACGCGTTCACAACGCGCGGGAGCACAACCTGAAGGGCGTCGACGTCGCCATTCCGCGTGATCGCTTCACCGTCGTCACCGGCGTGTCGGGCAGCGGCAAGAGCACGCTCGCGTTCGACATCCTTTTCGCCGAAGGCCAGCGGCGCTACCTCGAGTCGCTGAATGCGTATGCGCGGCAATTCGTGCAACCCGCTTCCCGTCCGGATGTCGATGCGATCTTCGGGATCCCGCCGACGGTCGCGATCGAGCAGCGGCTGAGCCGCGGCGGCCGCAAGAGCACGGTCGCCACGCTGACGGACATCTATCATTTCCTGCGGCTGCTCTACGTGAAGCTCGGCACGCAGCACTGTCCCGACGACGATACGCCGATCGCGCCGCAAAGCGAGGACGCCATCGCCGCGAAGCTCGTCGCCGCCCATGCGGGACGGCGCATCACGCTTCTGGCGCCGCTGGTCGTCGCGCGCAAGGGCTACTACACCGATCTCGCGAAATGGGCTGCGCGCAAGGGATTCGCCGCGCTGCGCGTCGACGGCGCAATGACGCCGACGGAGCGCTGGCCGCGGCTCGACCGGTTCAAGGAGCACTCGATCGAATTGCCGGTGGCCGAGCTCACCGTCGATCGCACGAACGAGCGCGCATTGCGCGAAGCGTTGTCGCGCGCGCTCGAATTCGGCAAGGGTCTCGTGCACGTGCTCGCGAAAGGCAACGGCGCGCGCAGGCGGGGAAACGGCACAGACGCAAACGAGGCGGTCGTCGTTTTCTCGACGCGTCGCGCGTGTCCGAGCTGCAACCGCAGCTTCGCCGAACTCGATCCGCGGCTGTTCTCGTTCAATTCGCGCCACGGCTGGTGCCCGGAATGCTTCGGCACCGGCGTGAAGCTCGAGGGATTCGACGCGGACCAGACCGGCGACGAGGTCTGGTGGAACGAATGGTTCGACGGCCAAGCGAAATGCTGTCCGGCCTGCGGGGGCGCTCGCCTCAAGCCGGAGGCGCTTGCGGTACGCCTGCGCGGGCAATCGATTGCGGACTTGACGCGGCTTACGGTGGGCGATGCGGCGCGCGCGGTTGCGGATCTCGAGCTCGAGGGCCGGGATGCGGAAATCGCGCGCGACATCGTCGCCGAGCTCGCATCGCGGCTCGCATTCCTCGACGACGTCGGCCTTGGCTATCTCGCGCTCGATCGGGCCGCGCCGACGTTGTCCGGCGGCGAGGCGCAGCGCATCCGCCTTGCGGCGCAGCTGGGCTCGAACCTGCGCGGCGTCTGCTACATCCTCGACGAGCCAACGATCGGGCTTCATCCGCGCGACAACCGCATCCTGCTCGACACGCTCGCGAAGCTCGAGGCGAAAGGGAACACGCTCGTCGTCGTCGAGCACGACGAGGACACGATCCGGCGCGCCGACCATGTGATCGACCTCGGCCCGGGTGCCGGCACGCGCGGCGGCGAGGTCGTCGCGCAGGGCTCGGCGGCGCAATTGATGCGCACTCCCGGTTCGGTGACCGGCCGCTTCCTCGCGACGCCGCTCGCGCATCCGCTCGTGCCGCCGCGCGTCACGTCGTCGCGCCAGCCGGCCATCGTCGTAACCGGTGCAGATCTGCACAACCTGAAGCGCGTTCGCGCATCGATTCCGCTCGAGCGCCTGACGGTGATCACCGGTGTGTCCGGCAGCGGCAAGAGCACGCTGGCGCGCGACGTCCTGTTCGCGAACCTTTGTGCGCTCGTCGGCCAGGAGCGCAAGCGCAAACGCCCGGGCGTCGTCGGATGCAACGAGATTGCCGGCTGGGAAGCGCTCGATCGCGTGCTCGAAGTCGATCAGTCTCCGATCGGCAAGACGCCGCGCTCGTGTCCTGCAACCTACGTCGGCTTCTGGGACGCGATTCGCCGGCTGTTCGCCGACACATCGGAAGCGCGCATGCGCGGCTTCACGGCCAGCCGCTTCTCGTTCAACACGCCGGGCGGCCGTTGTCCCGAATGCGAAGGCCAGGGACAGAAGACGATCGAGATGAGTTTCCTGCCCGACGTAAAGGTCGGCTGCGAGGCGTGCAGCGGCGCCCGGTTCAATGCCGAGACGCTTGCGGTGATGTGGCGCGGCAAGTCGATCGCCGACGTGCTGGCGATGAGCGTCGACGAGGCGGTCGAGTTCTTTGCCGCACACCGAAGCATCCATCACTGCCTGCAGCTTCTGCAGGACGTCGGGCTCGGCTATCTGACGCTCGGGCAGCAGAGCCCGACGCTTTCCGGCGGCGAGGCCCAGCGCATCAAGCTCGTGAGCGAGCTCGCGAAGGTGCGAAGCGACGCGCCGGTGCGCAGATCGGCGAACGGGTCACGCCCCGTTCATCGGACTACCCTCCGCGCCCACGCGTTGTATGTGCTCGACGAGCCCACGGTGGGGCTGCACATGGCGGACGTCGAGAAGCTGATCCGCGTGCTGCATCGACTGGTCGATGCGGGGAATACCGTCGTCGTCATCGAGCACAATCTCGACGTCATCGCGGACGCGAACTGGATCATCGACCTCGGTCCCGAGGGCGGCGATGCGGGCGGCCGCATCGTCGCTCAGGGAAGCGTCGAAGCGGTGACGGCGAGCGCGTCGGGGTCACATACGGCTTGCGTGCTCCGTGAATTCCTCGCCAAGCGACGCAAATTGCCCGCGGCGGCCGTGTCGTCGGACGCAGGGTCGGAGACGACTTTGACCTGAATCACTGGACGATCAACGCTGCAGCGACATTGCGTCCTTCGGCGACCAGGATGTTGTAGGTGCGGCACGCCGCACGCGTATCCATCACTTCGAGGCCGACGCGCGCCCGATGGAGCGGTGCCGTGATGCGTGGATGCAGGAATCGCTGCGTTTCACCCGTCCCAAGCAGCACGATTTCGGGCGCGCCCTCGAGCAAGCGCTCGAAGTCCGCTTCGGCGAGTTCGTCGATCCCATCCGGCGCAAAACCGGTGGTCACCCGTTCGGCCGTCAGCACGATATTCTCGCGGTACTCCCGCGCACCGACCCGGACCCAGCCCACGCCCATGCCGGTGACAAGATTGGAGCCCGGGGCCTGCAGGTGGAGCTTCAAGGCTGTATCGAAATTGCCGCGGCGCCGCCGACCGGCGACCCGCCCGGCGATTGTTGCGTTGCGGTAAACTGGTGAATTCGCTAGGATTGTAGACGTTTCCCCGATCCATCGTCGCTCGGACGGTTCCGGGCGCTTACGGTAGAGATCCCATGGCCGCCATCCCGCAGTCGCAGTTCGCGCGCATCGAGCGCCTTCCCCCGTACGTCTTCAGCATCACCAGCGAGCTCAAGATGGCCGCCCGCCGGCGCGGCGAGGACATCATCGACTTCGGCATGGGCAACCCCGACGGGCCCACGCCCGAGCACATCGTCGCCAAGCTCGTCGAAACCGTGCAGCGCGGCGACACGCACGGCTACTCGGTGTCCAAGGGGATACCGCGGCTGCGCCGCGCGATCTGCCACTGGTACGACCGGCGCTGGGGGGTGTCGTTCGACCCCGAGAGCGAAGCGATCGTCACGATCGGCTCGAAAGAGGGCATCGCGCACCTGGCGCTCGCGACGCTCGGCCGCGGCGACACGGTGCTCGTGCCGAACCCGAGCTATCCGATCCACATCTACGGCCCGGTGATCGCCGGCGCCGATATCCGGCAGGTGCCCCTCACACCGGACGTCGACTTCTTCGCCGAGCTCGAACAGACGATCCGCCTGTCGGTGCCGAAGCCGAAGATGCTGATCGTCAACTTCCCCGCCAATCCGACGGCGCAGTGCGTCGAGCTGCCGTTCTTCGAGAAGCTGATCGCGCTCGCGAAGGAGCACGGCATCTGGGTCGTGCACGACCTCGCCTACGCGGACATCTGCTTCGACGGCTGGAAGGCGCCGTCGATCATGCAGGTTCCCGGTGCACGCGACGTCGCGGTCGAGTTCTTCACGATGTCGAAGAGCTACAACATGGCGGGGTGGCGCATCGGCTTCATGGTCGGCAACCGCGACCTGGTGTATGCGCTGTCGCGGATCAAGGGTTACCACGACTACGGAACGTTCACGCCGCTCCAGGTCGCCGCGATCGCGGCGCTCGAGGGCCCGCAGGATTGCGTGACCGGCATCGTCGACCGCTACCAGAAGCGCCGTGACGTGCTCGTCAAGGGCCTGCACGAGGCGGGGTGGGACGTCGACGTGCCGAAGGCGTCGATGTACGTGTGGGCCAAGATCCCCGAGCCCTACGCGAAGTTGGGCTCGCTCGAATTCGCCAAGCACGTGCTCGCGAAGGCCAAGGTGTCGGTTTCGCCGGGCATCGGCTTCGGCGAATATGGCGACGGCCACGTGCGCTTCGCGATGATCGAGAACGAGGCGCGCACGCGCCAGGCGATTCGCGGCATCAAGCAGATGTTCCGTGAGGACGGGGTGCAATGAATCGCACCCCGTCTCGGCGATCGCTAACTCGCGCGCAGCGTGGGTTAAGCGAGCGTTTGCGAGCGGCGATCGCTCAGATGGCCTGATGTGAAGCCGCTCAACGTCGGCCTGATCGGCTTCGGGACCGTCGGCCGAGGGACGTGGGACGTCCTGCGCCGCAACGAGGAAGAGATCGTGCGCCGGGCGGGACGACCGATCCGCATCACGTGGATCGGCACCCGGACGCTCGACCGCGCGCGCGCGGGAACGCGCGGCATCACCGGCGTGCAGTTCACCGACGACCCTCATCACGTCGCGCGCCAGCCCGACGTCGACATCGTTTGCGAGCTGATCGGCGGCATCGAGCCCGCGCGCTCGCTGATGCTGGAGGCGATCGCGCACGGCAAGCACGTCGTCACCGCGAACAAGGCGCTGCTCGCCCAGTACGGCAACGAGATTTTCGCCGCTGCGCACGCCAAGGGTGTCATGGTCGCGTTCGAAGGGGCCGTGGCAGGCGGCGTGCCGATCATCAAGGCGCTGCGCGAAGGGCTCACGGCGAACCGCATCGAATGGATTGCCGGCATCATCAACGGCACGTCGAACTTCATTCTCTCGACGATGCGCGACACCGGCGCGTCGTTCAGCGACGTGCTGAAGGAGGCGCAGGCGCGCGGATATGCCGAGGCCGATCCGACGTTCGACGTCGACGGCATCGACTCCGCGCACAAGCTCACGATCATGTCGGCGATCGCGTTCGGCGTGCCGATGCAGTTCGACAAGGCCTACGCCGAGGGCATCTCGATGCTCACGCGGGAGGACCTCCGATATGCGGAGCAGCTCGGCTACCGGATCAAGCTGCTCGGCATCACGCGGCGCGCAGCGCGTGGCATCGAGCTGCGCGTGCATCCGACGCTGATCCCCGCGAAGCGCCTGATCGCGAACGTCGAGGGCGCGATGAACGCCGTTCTCGTCAAGGGCGACGCCGTCGGCGCGACGCTGTACTACGGCGCGGGCGCCGGGGCCGAGCCGACGGCAAGCGCCGTCATCGCCGATCTCGTCGACGTCACGCGGATGCACACGGCCGACCCAGAGCATCGCGTGCCGCATCTCGCGTTCCAGCCCGACCAGCTCACCGACGTGCCGTTCCTGCCGATCGGCGACGTCGAGACCAGCTACTACCTGCGCATGCGCGTGCTGGACCAGCCGGGCGTGCTCGCAGACATCACGCGCATCCTCGCCGACCGCGAGATCTCGATCGACGCGATGATCCAGAAGGAGCCGACCGAGGGCGAGGACCAGACCGACATCATCCTGCTCACGCACAAGTCGATCGAGCATCGCGTCACCGACGCGATCGAGCGCATCGAGTCGTTGCCCACGGTGCGCGGCAAGGTCGTCCGCATCCGGCTCGAGGACCTCGGGTGATGCGCACGACGCGGATGCGCCCGACGCGAGAGCGGTGATGGACTACGTCAGCACGCGCGGCGCGTGGCGCGACGCGCCGCAACCGTTTCGCGCGATCCTGCTCGAGGGCCTGGCGCCCGATGGCGGCCTGGCGGTTCCGGCGCGATATCCGCGGTTCGACGCGGCGGCGCTCGCGAGCCTGCGCCGGCTTTCCTATCCGGACCTCGCGTTCGCGATTCTTTCCCGATTCATCACCGACATTCCGTCCGACGATCTGCGCGACATCGTCGGGCGCACTTACACGGCGGGAATTTTCGGCAGCGCCGAGATCACGCCGCTTGCGACGCTCGAGCCCGATCTCCATTTGCTGCACTTGTCGAACGGCCCGACGCTGGCATTCAAGGACGTAGCACTGCAGCTGCTCGGCAACCTGTTCGAGTACGTGCTGCGCGACGGCGGCGGAACGCTCAACATCCTCGGTGCGACGTCCGGCGACACCGGCAGCGCAGCCGAATACGCGATGCGCGGCAAGCGCCGCATCGCCGTTTTCATGCTCTCGCCGCGCGGCCGGATGAGCGCGTTCCAGCAGGCGCAGATGTACGCGCTCGACGACCCGAACATCCACAACCTGGCGATCGAGGGCACGTTCGACGAATGCCAGGACATCGTCAAGGCGATCGCGGGCGACCTGGAGTTCAAGCGCACGCACGCCCTCGGCGCGGTGAACTCGATCAACTGGGCACGAATCGCCGCGCAGGTGGTCTACTACTTCAAGGGCTACTTCGCCGCGACTACGAGCGATTCGCAGCGCGCCGCGTTTGCCGTCCCGTCAGGCAACTTCGGCAACGTGCTGGCCGGTCACGTTGCGCGGACGATGGGACTGCCGATCGCGCGGCTGATCGTCGCTACGAACGAGAACGACGTGCTCGACGAGTTCTTCCGCACCGGACGCTATCGGCCGCGCGCCGCGGCCGAGACGCATGCCACTTCGTCGCCGTCGATGGACATTTCGCGGGCGTCGAATTTCGAGCGCTTCATGTTCGAAATGGCCGGCCGCGATCCCGCGGAGCTGCGCGATCTCTGGGCGCGCCTCGAGCGCGATCGCGCGTTCGACATCGCCCGCACGCCGCTCGCCGATCGGGTTGCGCAATCCGGATTTGTGTCGGGCCACAGCACGCATGCCGATCGCCTGGCGACGATTCGGGATGTTTACCGCAGATTCGGCGTGCTGATCGACCCGCACACGGCCGACGGCGTCAAGGTGGGCCGCGAGCATCGGGAGGGCGGGGTGCCGCTTGTATGCCTCGAAACCGCGTTGCCCGCGAAATTCGCGGCGACGATTCGCGAGGCGGTCGGATTGGAGCCGCCGCGACCGCCGGCGTACGCCGATATCGAGGCGAGGCCGCAGCACTGTACCGTGCTGCCGGCGGACGCCGCGCGCGTCAAGACCTTCATCGCGGCGCGCGCCGGCGCGCCGGGCTGAACCGGGTCGCGCGGCCCCGTGCGCTCCACCCTCCACGCGCTGGGCCGCAATCTTGCAGCGGGCCTGCGCCTTGCGCTGTTCATGCCCGTCGAGCGCGCCTCGTTTCGCATCTCCGCGGCGCAGCTCATCCTGGTCGTCATTCTGTCGGCTGCCATCGATGTCGACGCCGACTGGGTGCGCGTGACCGGCGAAGCGCGCTTTTCGATCCTGGGATTGCACGGCGAAATCTTCGCGCTCGGACTGCTCGCGCTGACGAGCGCGTTGATCGCGATCCTGCGCCGCGACGCCGAGGTGTATCTCGCGCTTCCGATCGTCGTGCTTGCGTCGTTTCCGCTGATCCAGATCGCGCACGTGCTTCCGGATTTGCCGCAGGCGCATCAGGCCGTGACCACGCAGACGAAGGCGTTCTTCGAATACGCGATCCTCGCGTGGATGCTGGCGGTCGCGGTGCGGGCCGTGTACGTGTGCGTCGATCCGGGTCGTCCGCGCCGCCGGCTCTGGGCGGCCGCCGGCGGATTGCTGCTGATCGCCCCGTTCTGGTTCGCGCCGCTGCTCGGTCCGCTCGAGCCGTGGTGGCGCGAGTTCGATGCGACGCCGACGGGAGCCGATGCTGTCAGCCCGGCGTCGGAAGCCGTGCTCGCCGCGCAGGAATTCATGATGGATCGCGCGCTCGACGGGCTCGACGACGAGCGCTCGGGAACCGTCGACCTCTACTTCGTTGGGTTCGCGCCCGATTCTCGTCGCCCCGGCTTCGCGGCCGACGTCGATACCGCGCAGCGAACGATGGACGAGCGGTGGAACACCAGCGGCCGCTCGGTCGTGCTGGTGAACAGTCCGCTGACGGTTGCCGAGCGGCCGTTCGCCAGCATCACGCACCTGCGCCAGGTGCTGCTCGAAATCGGCGACATCATCGATCCCGACGAGGACGTCGTGATGCTTTACCTGACCGGCTCGTCCACGGCGGGGCACGCGCTCGCCGCGGTGAATCCGCCGCTCGAGCTCGCTGCGCTCTCTCCGCAGGGCTTGCGCCAGCTCCTCGACGCGGCCGGCATTCGCTGGAGCATCATCGTCGTGTCGACGTGCGAGGCGGGCACATGGGTCGACGCGTTGCAGGACGACGAGACCGCCGTCATCGCGTCGTCGAGTGCGGATGTCAAAGGCAGCGATTGCGCGGGCGGGATTCGTCCCTCGGCATTCGGGGACGTGTTCTTCGGCAGCGCGATGCGCCAAAGCGACGACCTCGAGCATGCGGTCGAGTTGGCACGCAAGCAGCTCGCGGAGCGCAAGGCGCCGCGACCGGTCATGTCGATCGGCGCGTCGATTGCCGATCGTCTGAAGAGCCTGCGCAGCAAGGGATCGGGGAAGGTGGTGGCGTCGCTTCCGGGAACCCACGTAAAGGAATAACTGCCATGTCGAACATGCTGGCGGTCTTAGCGAAGTTGCGCGGAGCTCCAGGAAAGGGCGACGCGCTTGCGGCGCTGCTCGCCGAGCAGGTCGCTACCGTGCGCAGCACCGAGCCGGGCTGTATTGCCTACACGGCGCATCGGTCGACGAGCGATCCCGACCTTTTCTTGTTCTACGAGGTGTACGAGGACGACGCGGCGTTCGAACTGCATCGCCGCTCGCCGCATCTCGCTGCGTATCGCGAGCGCCGCGAAGCCGAAGGACTGATCGCAGGACCCGCCGAGGTCGAGACATTCCGGATGATCGCGGGGATGACCGAGGGTTGGCCTTCCGGACATGATGGATCTGCGTTTAGCTGCTTTGACCCGACCCGAGCAGAATTGATATAATGACGATCCTCTATCGCGGGGTGGAGCAGTCTGGCAGCTCGTCGGGCTCATAACCCGAAGGTCGCAGGTTCAAATCCTGCCCCCGCAACCAAACCCAGAGATTACGCGCCTCCTGCCGCAAGCAACACGGCTTCGGGGCGCGTTTCCATTTCCGCGAACACCCCTTGATCGGTCGCACGCACTGTGACCGTGCCGAGCACCGTGGTGAGCGCCGTGCGAGCGCGCTCGACGTCCTGGGCGAGGGCCTCGGTAATCCGCAGCAGCATGGAGCGGTAGATCTCCAGCACGACGTCAACGTTGGGTAGGCCTTCCGCGCCCGCTCGGCGCTGCAGGCTCCTGAGCTCGGCCTCGGCCGTCACCAGGCGCTCGCGTAGAGCATCGGATAATCCAAGCTGGGCGATGGCTTCCGTCAGATTGCGAATTTCTCGCTGTAGGGCGCGTTTGCGGCTATCAACCGCCGAAGTATCGTCCTGCGCCGCTTTCAACGCGCTGGCGACGATCTCGCGCGGAATTGCCCGCAGCGAGCGAGCCGCGGAGCGCCGCGAGTAGCTGCGCATCGGTTCCGCGTCGGGGTGCATAGATGCCCTGGCACACCGCCACACCCCGGTCTTTTCGGGCCGCGCAGCCGTATTGATGAGCACTGACTGCAATCATCGCGCCGCCACAATACCCGCACCGCAGCAATCCCCCGAACAGCGTACGCGGATGGCCGCCCGTTGTGCGACGCTTACCGCGCCTCTCGCCGAATCGATCCCGCACGCGTTGCCACGCGTCGTCATCCACGACTCGCAGCTCCAGCTGCTCGGCGACGAGCCACTCCGATTGTAGCCGCAGCATGCGCTCACGTTTGCCTGTGTCCGGATGTTTGATCCATTGCGAGCGGTTCCATACGACGCGGCCAATGTAGAGTTCATTATTGAGCACGCCAGCGCCCTTGTCAGGCGAGCCGTACAGCGCAGACACGCTCCACGTTCCGCCACGAGGGCCACCGATGCCGCGCGCATTGAGGTCCGCCGCGATGCGCTGACACGATTCGCCGGCACCGTAGCGATTGAAGATCTCACGCACAATCGTCGCCTGCTCGGGCACGATGACTAAGCGCCGATCATTGCCGTCCTGCTCGCTCGTGTAGCCGTATGAAAGTCCGGCAACGTGTCGGCCGCGTGCAGCCTTTGCCGCAAGCGTGCGATGCACCTGTGCGCGCAGATCATCGATGTACAGCTCGTTCACGAGCCCGCGTGCGACGCGCATGACCTTGCGCCCAGCTGCCGTGGAATCGTAGGCATCGGACACCCCGACGATGCGAACAGATCGGTGCTCGATACGCTTGACGGCACGGTCCTGCTCGCCGACATCCCGTGACAAGCGCGAAAGCGATTCGACGAGCATGATCTCGACACGTCCGGCCAGTACGTCCGCGAGCAATGCCTTGCCGCCTGGCCGTAGGTCGACTGGAGTGGATCCGCTTATCGCATGGTCGACGTCGACCGTGACGACCTCGACCCCGAGCGCAGCGGCACGACTGCGGCACAGCCGCTCCTGGGCTTCGATGCTGGTTCGTTCTGGCGGTCAGTCGAGAAGCGGGCGTAGATGGCTGCGCGCATGTAGAGCGATCTTTTATCGATAATTCGCTCGAGTCAATCCGGCGATCTTCGATCGCGGCGTGCATCGCAAGAGTAGCCAGGAGCTCAACGAGCGGGCGGACGTCCCACATCATGCAGGGAACTCGATACGGGCGCTCAGGTACGTGACGTCGAGTTCAGTTGGCGCGCACATGATCGGAGTATCCGAATTCGTCAGCGGTCAGAAAACCTGCTCCAGCGCGCTGCAGCGTACTTAGTCGTAGACGACGACAGAGCCATTGGCCTCGCCGCGGTAAAACGCGGCTACCTTGACCAGTCCACAAAGCGATTGCAACACGCTGGAGTGCGCCACAGTACGCCCCAGCAGGTTGGCATCACTTGAGCGCACGGCCAATACTTGTTGCTGTATGCGTCGCACTGCAGCGACCGCTTTCGGAGAAAGCATGGCCAAGGATTTCTATACCGTCGGCGAGATCGCCGAACTGCTGCGCGTTCAACCGGGCACGGTTCGCAATCGCTTATCGCGTGGGGATGGCTGCCTGCCACCGTCGACGCTGATCGGCCGTCGCCGACTGTTTCCGCTGGGTGCGTACGAGACGTGGAAGCAGCATCTCCTGCGTCGGTCGCGTTAAGCCACTGGTTGTATCCATGAGTCTCAAAGTGATGACTTGGGCCTGGTCGATTAGCTTGCCGCCGACGCCCAAGCTCGTCCTCATGGCGCTGGCCGACGAAGCTGATGATCGGGGGTTTTGCTTCCCAAGCATTCGTCACGTGGCGAGTAAGTGCAGCATGACCCCGCGCAGCGTGCAGCGCCTGATTCGCCGCCTTGCTCAGGATCGACTCGTCGTGATTGAGCGACGGTTCACGAAGGATCGAGCGCGAACCAGTAACGGCTACCGGCTAGCCGTCGACTACCCCCGACAAATTGTCAGGGGGCCCATGACAACGCAGTCACCGGGGGGACCATTGACAGGGGGAGGGCGACACCGCGGTCAGGGGGGTGGTGACAGTGGTGTCGGGGTAACCACCACTTACCCGTCTATTTACCCAAACCCACCACTACCCGAGCCCGCGCACCCGGCGAACGCCTGTGGTGGAGTTGGTTGTGGTGGTGCAAGCGATGGTCTTTGCTTTCCGAGAGCGCTCTCGGACGCACAGCGACAGGCGCTCGCCAGACACACCGGAAGCTTGCACCCAGAAATTGCGCAGCAGATCCTGGACGAGTTGGCCGGACGGATGGGCAGCGCACAGGTGCGCAACCCGGTCCGCTACTGTGCGGCTTTGGTTCGTCGCCTCAACGCAGGTACGTTTGAGCCGGAGCTAGGGCGCGAGGTCGCCGAACGCCGTCGTGCTGAGTGCGAACGAATGAGGCGACGTGAACATTCGCTAGAGTTGCTCGCAGCCGAACCTGGCGCAACACTGCCGCGGGCCATGCGAATGACCCTGCAACGCATACGGACCAGCGCCGAGGCGCGGCGAGAGGCGAATGCGCGGAAGAGCGCGCCGAGCACGGACGGTCCAAACAAATCCAGCGGGTAGGAAACAGCGATCCACTCGCTACGATGGACTCCTGCGGATTAATTTTCGATCTGTTCTTATGCTGCACCGTGCCTGGGTTTAGACGGGGAGACGTGGAAGCAGGCACTCGATTTGGTGCCGGCAATCGACGAGCTTGGCCATCAGGAGACACCAAAAAGGGCGGCAAAATCGAGAGCAAGATAAAAGGAGCGGCACGTCGCGCGCGTAAGGCTTTGTCTGCACATGGGAAACGACGGCACGCAGTTCCAAACTCGCGTGCCGCCAAATCGCGGGAAGCCGCAGCAGTGCTCGCGTACAGCCGTGCTGCTTACGCCTGACTACCATGGAGCCAGACTGGGTACGATCAAAACACGAGCGCAATGAGGGCTACTTTCGGCGCGCCGGAGGCGTTCGGGGACTGAGTAAGCCGAACCTCCGCTATCGAAGATTGTGATTGACCGGAACGGGTTGATAAGGGTTCGGGCATGAGTCGGGCTAGCGACCGACTTGTCGTCGGGCGCACACCGAACCGAATGGGTGGGTTACCTGGTCAGTGCAGCCAGGACTTGATCGACGCGCTCATCGCTGTCGCCGAAATGCCGTACTTGTCGTGCAACGTCGGAAGTGCCCCCGCATCGAGGAACGCATCGGGCAGGGCGATCTGCCGGAACGCCGGTGCGACCCCCGCACGCAAGAGAGTTCCCGCAATAGCTTCACCAAGACCACCCACCATCGAATGGTTCTCGGCGACGATGAACAGCCGCCCGCTACGCGATGCTTCGCGGACGATCGCCTCCTCGTCGAGCGGCTTGATGGTCGGAACGTGAAGCACACCCACGTCCAGGCCGTCCGCGCGCAGCGCTTCGGCGACTTCCAGCGACCGCATCGTCATGAAGCCGCTTGAAACGATGATCGCTTCGCGGCCATCGCGGAGCAGCTTGGCCTTTCCCAACTCGAACTTGTAGCCGTATTCGTCGAGCACCAGCGGGACCTGGCCGCGAAGGAGGCGCATGTACACCGGGCCGTAATGCGCGGCAATCGCCGGCACCGCCTGCTCGATCTCCAGCGCATCGCACGGGTCGACGATCGTGAGATTTGGTACGCCGCGAAAGATCGCGATGTCCTCGGTAGCCTGATGACTCGGTCCGTATCCCGTGGTCAAGCCGGGCAACGCACAGACGATCTTGACGTTGAGGTTCTCTTCCGCGATCACCTGGTGCACGAAGTCGTAGGCCCGGCGGGAGGCGAACACGGCGTACGTGGTTGCAAATGGTATGAAGCCTTCCTTGGCCATTCCACCGGCCGCTCCCATCAGCAGCTGCTCGGCCATTCCCATCTGGAAGAATCGGTCGGGATAGGCCTTGGCGAAGATATGCAGGTCGGTGTACTTGGCGAGGTCCGCGCTCATCCCGACCACGTCAGGTCGAATGTCGGCGAGCTCCACGAGTGCATGACCAAAGGGAGCAGGCCTGGTGCGCTGGCCTTCCGCCGCGATGGAAGCGATCATCGCGGACGTGGTAAGACGCGGCTTGGTGATAACGGTGCTCATGGTTTCAGCCTCTCTGGGTGGCGTCCAAGATGTCGATCGCCTGCTGCCACTCGGCCGGCGAGACTTGCATGAAGTGGTTCTTCTCGCGTGCCTCGAGAAACGGCACGCCCTTGCCCATCTTGGTATCGAACAGAATGACGCGAGGTTGCGACGTCGGATGCCCGCGCGCGATGTCGAACGCCTCGATGACCGCGGCGAGTTCGTTGCCATTTACGCGCTGCACGTGCCATCCGAATGACTCCCACTTGTCGACGAGCGGCTCGAAGGCGAGCACCTTGGTCGACTGGCCGTCCGCCTGCTGGTTGTTGATGTCGACCAAGCAAATCAGGTTTGAAAGACCGAAGTGGCTCGCTGAAAGCGCGGCTTCCCAGGTCGACCCTTCGTCGAGCTCGCCATCCGACATGCAGTTGTAGACGAACGCCGGATTCTTCTTCTGGCGCAGACCCAGCGCCATGCCGACTGCGATGATCAGCCCTTGACCGAGCGAGCCGCCCGACATCTCCATGCCCGGCGTGTATGTCGCCATCCCAGACATGGGAAGGCGGCTGTCATCTGCTCCGTACGTCTCGAGCTCGCTCTCGGGAATGACGCCCGCTTCGATCAGAGCGGCGTAGAAGGCGATTGCGTAGTGGCCGTGCGAGAGCAGGAAGCGGTCACGGCCTTCCCATTTCGGATCGTCTGGCCGGTAGTTCAGTGCGTGCCCGTACGCGACGGCGAGGATGTCGGACATGCCGAGGGCTTGACCGATATAACCTTGGCCTTGAACCTCGCCCATGCGCAAGGCGTAGCGACGGATGCGGTACGCGCGTTGTGCAAGCGCGGCCTGTTGGTTCGTGCGTTCAGCTACTTCGTTCATGATGGTCTCGCTTCAGTGGATCAGCATTCCGCCGTTGACATCGAGCGTCACGCCGGTGAGGTAAGCCGCCATGTCGCTCGCGAGAAACAGGCAGCAGTTCGCGACGTCGACGGCCGCGCCGAGGCGATTCAACGGAATCCCCTTCAGGATGTCGGCACGCATCTCCGGCGTGAGCTTGCCGCCCGTGATGTCGGTTTCGATCAGTCCCGGCGTCACCGAATTGACGCGGATGTTGTCGGGGCCGAGCTCGCGCGCCATCGCTTTGCCAAGGCCCAGGACGCCGGCCTTTGCCGCGGAGTAGTGGGGTCCACCGAAGATGCCGCCGCCGCGCTGCGCGGAAACGGAGGACAGGCACACGATGGAGCCGCGCTTACGCTCGCGCATCACCGGAACCACCGCTTGGCTCATGTAAAGCGTCCCGCGCAGCGACACGTCGGTCACAGCGTCGTAATTCTCGGGTTGGATGTCCATCAAGCGTACCGGCTGAGTGATGCCCGCGTTGTTCACCAGCACATCGATCGTGCCGAAGTGCTTGACCACCTCGCTGGCTGCCCGATCGCAGTCGGCCTTACGGGTTACGTTGCACGCCAACCCCATGTGGCCCGCGCCGAGATCTTTGGCCGCAGCAGCAGCGGCCGCGGCGTCCAAATCGAGGATGGCGACTTTCGCGCCGTGCTCCGCGAACAGCCGCGCGGTTGCCTTGCCGATCCCGCGCGGTGATGCTCCCCCCGTGATGACCGCGACCTTGTCCTTGAGCAGCATTGCGTTGACCCCTCATTCGAGTTGAACGAAAGTGGGGTGATGTTGCTTTCTGCTCGCTCTGAAGGCAACATTGCCGGCCTCAAGCCGTGCTGAATTTTTTCAGGTTGGGTCGCAGCAATGCATCTGCCGCCCCTCAAGGGAATCGTCGCGTTCGAAGTGGTCGCCCGCCTGGGGAGTGTCAACGAGGCGGCCGACGAGCTAAACGTGACCGCCTCTGCCGTCAGCCATCAGATCGCCAATCTCGAGGGTTTCGTCGGTCGCCGGCTGGTTCCGCGGAGCGCGGACCCCAGAAGGTTCGCGATCCAGCCGGGGGTCGCCGCCGCGAAGAGAACATTGGAATTCAGCTGCGCATTGATGAGCGTCTCGTCGCGCGCGCCTATGGATCGGAAGAGCGTCGGCCCGCCGGCCCACGCGCCGACCGTGAACACCGCGCCAATACCACGACGATGACCACTGCGTGCAACACGAGCGCTTGGGCGTCTGCGCGGCGCCGGCGCCGAGCGCACGCGCGACCGCCGAAGATACGCCGCCGCCAATCCCGCCGTTCGACATCATCGTCATCAGCATGAAGAAAGGAAAGACGAGGGCGACGGCGGCGATGACGCCGGTGCCGAGGGAGCTCACGAAATACGTCTCCGCGACACCGACGAACGTTTGCAGCGCAAGCACGGCGAGAACGGGCCAGGCGAGTTCGACAAGCGTGTGCGCTATCGGCCCTTCGAGCAGCGCGACACGAGTCACGAGTGCGCTCCCAGCAGCCAGCGATTAACTTCCAGCGCAATGCGACGCGGCAGTAGCTCGTTGCAAAGTGGGGTGTGGCCCGCCCCGGCGCGCTTCCTCATCCAGGTGCTTCTCCTGAGGAGGCGGGACGGCGGAGCACGATGAGATTGCCGACGAACACCTGCACCGGCTCACCGTTCTGATTCAACGTCGTCGTTCTCACCTTGATTACGCCCTGATCGGGCCGAGACTTCGAAGGACGCACGTCGAGTACCTCGCTTTCGACGTGCAGTTGGTCTCCCGGCCGAACCGGGCGCGGCCAGCGCATTTCGTCGAACCCGGCACCGATGATGCCACCTGCAGGCTTGAGCTCGCTGTCGACCAGGAGGCGCATCGTCATTGCCGCCGTGTGCCAGCCGCTCGCCGCCAGTCCCTTGAAGAACGTTTCGCGCGCTCCGTCTTCGTCCAGATGGAACGGCTGCGGATCGAATTCAGCGCCAAAGGATTGGATGCGCGTAGCTTCGACAGAGAGCTGCCCCGAGCCAAACTTCTGCCCGGGTTCAAAGTCGTCGAGATATCGGATCATGCGAGCCTCTTCCGCGTTGACTGGCGCCGAGAGTCGGGAGCGGCCTCCGGCTTTTCGAGGTTGCACGTAACGATTTCGCTAAGCAGGCCGCGCAGATCCGCCGCGCGCCTGGGGTCGAACCTTTCCTCGAATTCCTTCTGCGCCTCGACCCAAAGTTTCGCCGCGCGCCGCAGGCGCTCGGCACCGGCTTTGGTCACCGCGAGTTCCTTGCTGCGCCGATCGAGAATGCCATCCCTGATGGCGATCAGACCGTCGCGCTCCAGCGGCAGCATGGTGCGGCCAAGCGTGGTGCGGTCCATGACCAGCTCGCGGGCGAGGGCATTGATCGTCATCGGTCCCAGCCCCTGCAGCTTCGCCAAGATCGAAAACTGTGTCGTGCGCAGCCCTGTCGACGCCAAGTACTGGTCGTAGAACTGAGTGACGTGACGGGCTGCCTGGCGCAGTGCCAGGCAATTGCATTCCTGCCAGCGGGCCGAGCTTTCGGAGGGCATCAGAAGGTTGCTCTTGACAATAGGCGTATACGCGCTCATATTACGCGCATATACGCTCATGTCAAGCCCCGTCGATTGAAATAGACCTGCGCGAGCGCCAGACCCCGATTCAAACCTCGTCAATTGGACACACCACCGCAACTGAAAGGCACCGCCATGAAGATCGGACTAAGGAACATCACGAAGAGCAAGATAGCGCTCGTTACAGGCGCCTCATCAGGGATCGGCGCAGCCACGGCAGAGCGGCTCGCGAGGGCTGGCTTCAAGGTCTACGGCACGAGTAGACGAGCAGCGCAAGAGGGCCAGCGATCGTTTGCGATGCTGCCTCTCGACGTGACCAGCGATGAATCAGTCGAAACCACCGTCACGGAAGTGTTGCGGTTGGAAGGCCGCATCGACCTGCTCCTGAACAACGCCGGCTTCGGTGTCGCTCCCGCCGGAGCGGAAGAGAGCTCCCTCGAACAGGCGCGGGCCATCTTCGATACGAACTTCTTCGGCATCGTTCGGATGACGCGTGCCGTCGTGCCGCACATGCGGCATCAAGGGGATGGTCGCATCATCAATGTCGGCTCCGTGCTGGGTTTTTTGCCTGCGCCTTACATGGCGCTGTATGCGGCGACCAAGCACGCGATCGAAGGCTATTCGGAGTCGCTCGACCATGAACTGCGCACGAGGGGCATCCGGGTCTCGGTCATCGAGCCTGCCTATACAAGGACACAGTTCGACGCCAACTTCGTGCAGCCTGACTCAAAGCTCGACGAGTATCGCGAGGTTCGTGCTGCCCTGACCAAAAGGCTGAAGGAAGTGATCGAGGGCGCAGACGAGCCCGCCGTCGTGGCCGATGTCGTGCTGAAGGCTGCGCTCGCGGCGCAGCCGAAACTTCGATATGCAGCCGGTGGGCTCGCGAATCGCCTGCGGATGCTGCGCCGTTTCGCGCCCGCTAGTCTGGTGGACGCCGGGGTTCGAAAGGACCTGCAGCTAGACGCACAGGCGGCGTTCCAATGAAGGCACTCCTCGTCGATAGCTACGAAAATTGGACGCCGGACACACATGTGCGGCAGCGCTGCAGTGTTCCGCTTATTGCGCTCATCGGGCTGTTGCCCTTCGTGTTGGCGGCATGCACCGACGCCACGTCTTCAACTGACCCACGGACGCAGCCTCCGCTGGTACGCGTCGAGGCTATCAAGAACTCCGTGGGCTCAGAGCGTTCCTTCACCGGAATCGTCGCGGCCCGGGTGCAGAGCGACCTCGGGTTCAGAGTCTCCGGGAAGGTTCTGGACCGCTTGGTCGACAGCGGCCAAAACGTCAGGCGCGGCCAACCGCTCATGCGCATCGATCCCAAGGATCTGGGGCTCGCGCTGCAGGCACAGGAGCAGGCTGTTACCGCCGCTCAGGCACGCGTGCGCCAGACCTCGCAAGAAGAATCGCGATACCAGGCCCTCGTCGCCTCGGGTGCGGTTTCGAAATCGGCCTACGAGAAGATCAAGGCGGACGCCGAGTCGGCAAGAGCGGAGCTCAATGCAGCCCAAGCCCAAGCGGCCGTTGCCCGCAACCAGACGAGCTATGCGGTCCTGTTGGCCGACGCGGACGGCGTGGTGGTCGAAACCTTGGCGGAGCCGGGACAGGTCGTTGCTGCCGGCCAAGTCGTCGTGCGCGTGGCCCATGCTGGACCTCGCGAAGCCGTCATCGAGCTTCCCGAAACCTTGCGCCCGGCAATCGGATCGACTGGCCGCGCAACTTTGTACGGAAGCGGCCTCACAGGATCCGCGCAACTTCGCCAGTTATCGGACGCGGCAAACCGTCAGACTCGAACGTTCGAGGCCCGCTACGTGCTCTCGGGCCGTCTCACCGACGCGCCGCTCGGTTCGACCATTTCCATCCAGCTCTCGGACGGCCAACTCGACCCTGCGCTGCAGGTGCCGATCGGGGCCATCTTCGATTCGGGTAAGGGTGCGGGCGTATGGCTGGTCGAAGGCGAACCGCCTCGGGTCACGTGGCGTGGCGTGCAAATCGTCCGCCTCGGCGATGAAGCGGCGTCGGTCGTCGGCAAACTGAAGGCGGGTTATCGCGTGGTTGCGCTCGGTGCGCATCTGCTGCACGAAGGCGAGCGCGTGCGACTGGGCGGCGAGGCCACGGCAGAGGCGGCCGCCAAAGGGGGGCCAGCGTCATGAGCGCAGGGCCGTTCCAAGCGCGACACGCCCCGACGCGAAGCGCGGAGGGTAGTCCAATGACCGGCTTCAACCTCTCAGCGCTCGCGGTACGGGAGCGCTCGGTCACCTTGTTCCTGCTCATTGCGATTTCCATCGCCGGCGTCGTTGCCTTCCTGACGCTGGGTCGCGCGGAAGACCCGGCGTTCACGATCAAACAGATGACCGTCGTCACGGCCTGGCCGGGCGCTACGGCAAAGGAGATGGAGGAGTTGGTGGCCGAGAAGTTGGAGAAGCGGATGCAGGAACTCCGCTGGTATGACCGAACCGAGACCTTCACGCGCCCTGGCCTGGCGTTCACCACGGTGGTCCTGCGAGACAGTACGCCGCCCGCCGACGTTCCCGAAGAGTTCTATCAGGCGCGCAAGAAACTTGGCGACGAGGCTCCTCACCTGCCGGGTGGCGTGATCGGTCCAGTCGTGAACGACGAATATTCCGACGTGACGTTTGCTCTGTACGCGCTGAAGGCAAAGGGCGAGCCTCATCGAAATCTCGTCCGCGAGGCGGAGGTCTTGCGCCAACGACTGCTTCACGTGGCTGGCGTCAAGAAAGTAAACATCATCGGTGAGCAGGCGGAAAGGATATTCGTCGAGTTTTCCTATGACCGCCTTGCCACGTTGGGCGTGTCCCCACGGGACATCTTCGCTGCGCTCAACAGCCGAAACGTCCTGACGGCTGGCGGATCAATCGAAGCCAAGGGGCCGCAAATCTTCATGAGGCTTGACGGTGCCTTCGATGATCTGACCGGCATTCGCAACACGCCAATTGTTACGCAGGGGCGGACCCTCAAACTCTCCGACATTGCCGATGTGAAGCGCGGCTACGAAGACCCGGCGACGTTCCTCATCCGCAACAACGGTGAGCCGACATTGCTCATTGGCGTCGTCATGCGTGAGGGCTGGAATGGCCTCGACCTCGGTAAGGCGTTGCGAAAAGAAGCGGCGGCGATCAATGCGGAAATGCCGCTCGGGATGACGCTGTCCCAGGTCACCGATCAGTCCGTCAATATTCGCAACGCGGTGGACGAGTTCATGGTCAAGTTCTTTGTCGCCCTTGGCGTGGTGATGCTCGTAAGCTTTCTCAGCATGGGATGGCGCGTCGGCATGGTTGTCGCGGCGGCGGTTCCTCTGACGTTAGCCGCCGTATTCATCGTCATGGCGGCCACCGGCAAGAACTTCGACCGGATCACTCTCGGGTCCTTGATATTGGCGCTGGGGCTGTTGGTCGACGACGCGATCATCGCCATCGAAACGATGGTGGTGAAGATGGAGGAGGGCTACGACCGCATCGGCGCAGCGGCCTATGCGTGGAGCCATACGGCCGCGCCCATGCTCGCCGGTACTCTCGTGACCGCGATTGGCTTCATGCCGAACGGTTTTGCCCAGTCGACTGCCGGCGAGTACACCAGCAACATGTTCTGGATCGTTGGCCTGGCGCTGATCGCATCGTGGGTGGTTGCCGTCGTGTTCACGCCCTACCTGGGAGTGAAGCTGCTCCCGGACATCAAGAAGCGCGAGGGTGGGCACGAGGCGATCTATGACACGCCGCGGTACAACCGCTTTCGTGAGCTTCTCGGTCTTGTGATTCGCCATAAATGGCTGGTGGCGGGATGCGTCGTCGGCGCATTGGTCGTCGCAGTGCTGGGCATGGGCGCGGTGAAGAAGCAGTTCTTTCCGACTTCCGATCGACCGGAAGTGCTGGTCGAAGTGCAAATGCCATATGGCACTTCCATCGAGCAGACGAGCGTCGCCACCGCCAAAGTCGAAACGTGGCTGGCCAAGCAACCGGAAGCCAAGGTCGTTACTGCGTACATCGGCCAGGGGGCACCGCGCTTCTTCCTTGCTATGTCGCCGGAGTTGCCCGATCCCTCGTTCGCGAAGATCGTCGTATTGACGCCAGGCGAAGAGGCACGCGAGGCGCTCAAGTCGAGGTTGCGAGAGGCGGTGGCCGACGGCTTGGCGCCCGAGGCGCGCGTGCGGGTTACGCAGATAGTGTTCGGCCCGCCCTCGCCCTTCCCCGTGGCTTTCCGTGCGATGGGACCCAACCTCGACAAGCTTCGCGAAATCGCAGGGCATGTGCGTGTCGTGATGCAAGCCAGTCCGCAGATGAGAACGGTCAATGCCGATTGGGGCGAGCGCGTGCCCACGCTTCATTTTTCGATCGACCAGGACAGGCTGCAAAGTATCGGCTTGACTTCAAGCGATGTGGCCCAACAGCTTCAGTTCCTGTTGAGCGGCATCCCGATCACGGATGTGCGCGAAGACATCCGCTCGGTACAGATCACTGCGCGCTCGGCAGGAAACGCGCGGCTTGATCCGAGCAAGATCACCGATTTCACTTTGGCCGGAGCGGCCGGTCAACGGATTCCACTGTCGCAGATCGGAGTGCTCGAAATTCGCATGGAAGACCCGATTCTGCGCCGCCGCGATCGCACGCCGACGATCACCGTGCGTGGAGACATTGCCGAGGGCTTGCAGCCGCCGGACGTGTCCACTGCGGTGCGGAAAGAACTCCAACCGGTCATCGCCAAACTGCCCTCAGGCTACCGCATCGAGGAGAGCGGTTCTATCGAGGAATCGGGCAAGGCAAATCGCGCGCTGGCGCCGCTGTTTCCCATCATGGTCGCGCTTACGCTCGTCATCATCATTCTTCAGGTCCGCTCGATCTCCCTGATGATGATGGTATTCGCGACCGCACCGCTGGGTCTCATCGGGGTCATTCCAACCCTGCTGTTGTTCCACCAGCCGTTCGGCATCAACGCGCTGGTCGGGCTCGTCGCACTTTCAGGGATACTCATGCGTAACACGCTCATCCTGATCGGACAGATACGAACGAACGAGAAAGACGGACTGGCGCCGTTTGATGCCGTGGTCGAAGCGACAATCCAGCGCTCTCGTCCGGTAATTCTCACCGCGCTCGCCGCGATGCTGGCGTTCATTCCTCTAACGCATTCGGTGTTTTGGGGAACCCTCGCATATACCTTGATCGGAGGAACGTTCGGCGGAACAGTGCTCACCCTCGTTTTTCTGCCGGCCTTGTATGCCATCTGGTTCAGGATCAAGCCGGTGGAGAAATGCCGGCAAGCCGTGCCAGCGCTTAGAACGGAGCCTGTCTCGCCCTAGTAAAACAATTTGTTTCTGTTCGGCGTTCTCAATGTCATGGCTTTTGCAACGGTGCGTTCGTAAGGAAGCAGCGACCTTACGAAGACCGTCCAAGAGTGGCCGATAGATGTCCGCTTCCCGACTTGTTGAATGACGGCTCTGGGTTGGGGAGCAGACGTTGCGAGTTAGACCACGAGTTCGATCCTCGAGTCTTCGTACGGCGTGAGGTGCAATGGCAGTGGCTCCGCGCTTTACCATCGAGCGGCACGCGTAGTTGGGTTCCAAATCGGCCCCCCGCAACCAGTCTTAGAAATATCGGCCCCGGCTGCACGAAGCAGTACGGGGCCGATGTCCATCTGCGCATACACTCTGTCGTCACGTTCTTCGACGACAATGTCACCGAGCTTCTTCGACGGTACGTCGCGCACGACCGGCGCGTCGGCGGCGACCGCCTGCTTGAGGCCCGCTGCCATTGCCTTGAGCGTGTGCGGATCGCATTGGCGACGTCCAGTGAGGGCGCTTCCGGCGACGCTCATCGTCCAATAGCACGCGGAGTCTCGAGCAAATGCGTTGCGCCGTCCGAACCAATACACTGAATATCGCTTACCTGGAAAGCGGTCCATCAGACGGACTGCCGGTGATTCTTCTCCATGGCTGGCCATCCGATGTGCACGACTGGGACGGAGTTGTTCCATCGCTCACCACTCATGGGTTCCGTATCTTGGTTCCCTGGTTGCGAGGATTCGGTCTGACAAGTTTCCTTGATCCATCGACTCCGCGCTCTGGACAGCAGGCAGCTCTCGGCGCCGATCTACGCGACTTCATGGACGCGCTCGGCATAGCGGCGGCGATACTCGTTGGCTACGACTGGGGTGGGCGCGCCGCCTGCGTGGTTTCCGCACTCTGGCCCGAGCGGGTAATTGGCCTCGTATCCATTACTGGGTACAACATCCAGAACATAGCGATCGCCAATCGCCCAGCGACCGCGGAGCAGGAGTGGCGCTACTGGTACCAATGGTATTTGCATACCGAGCGCGGCGTCGCGGGACTTACGCAGGATCGCCGCGCGATCGCCCGGTTGCTTTGGCGCCTATGGTCGCCGAACTGGCAATTCACTGAAGCGACGTTCGATGCCACGGCTTCGAGCTTCGACAATCCCGATTTTGTCCCCGTTTCTATTCAATCCTATCGTCACCGCTATGGCAATTCTGCCGGCGACCCAATCCACGAAGGCCTGGAACGGAGGCTGATGAGCCAGCCGGCAATCGCCGTGGCGACGATCGTCCTGCATGGCGCCTGCGATGGCGTCGTGCCGCCCACGGAATCGGAAGATGCGCATGAGCACTTTGTGGCTTTCTATGAACGCCACGTCATTCCGGCCGCGGGCCATTTCCTCTCGCGCGAGACGCCTGACGCGGTGGTGCAAGCGGTTTGTGCACTCGCGCGCCAAACAAAAGGTCGCACGGCGTAACCCAAAAGGGTCATGATTCGAACTCGCCATCCTTGCGTGGTGCCGCACATTGCGATCCGTAGACCCGCGAACTTTTCCGTTAGAAGCTTTTTATGAGAGTGATGAATTGTTCCTCGCGAGCGCCTTGCGTTGCATGTTAATCGCGGTCCGGTAAACGGCTGCGCCATCCGCAATCCGAATCCTCGGGTCACCGTATTTGCGGGAAGTTGACGCGCGTGCCGCTGTCGGAAACAATCGCCGTTGCAGCGCGCCGCCTGCCAGCCCCTCTACAAGGAATATCCGATGTCAGTGAATACGGCAGCCGCACGCCGCGACCAGTCCTTCCACCTTCACCCGTCCACCAACTTGCGGGCAGTACAGAGGGAGGGCCCGCTCGTCATCGCGCGCGGCGAGGGTGTCTACGTTTACGATGATGAGGGCGCACGCTATATCGAGGGCATGGCGGGACTGTGGTGCGCTTCCCTCGGCTTTTCCGAGAGAAGACTTGCCGACGCGGCGTACAGGCAAATGTGCGAGCTGCCGTTCTATCACAGCTTCGGGGGGAAGGTCCCTGCGATCAGCACCGAGCTCGCCGAGCAACTGATTCGAATGGCGCCGGCCGGCATGGGCAAAGTGCTGTTCGCGAACTCGGGTTCCGAGGCGAACGACGCCGCGATCAAGCTGGCGTGGTACATCAACAACGCGGTCGGCCGCCCGCAAAAGAAAAAGATCATTTCACGCAAGCGTGCGTACCACGGTGTGACGATTGCCGCCGCGAGTCTGACCGGACTCGCGTTCGCGCATGACGATTTCGATCTGCCGATCGATCGAATCCTGCACGCCGATTGCCCGGACTATTACCGGGGCGCACTGCCGGGAGAGAGCGAGGAAGCTTTCGCGGCTCGGCTCGCCGTGGATTTCGAGCAATTGATCCTGCGCGAAGGTCCGGATACGATCGCCGCGTTCTTCGCCGAGCCCGTGATGGGTGCGGGTGGCGTTGTCGTGCCGCCGGCGACTTATTTCGACCGGATTCAGCCGATCCTGAAGAAATACGAAATCCTGTTCGTCGTGGACGAAGTGATCTGCGGCTTCGGCCGCACCGGCAATATGTTCGGTGCGCAAACCTTCGGGCTGAAACCCGATATCATGACTTTGGCGAAGGGACTGTCCGCCGGCTACCAGCCGATCTCCGCCAGTCTAGTCACGAACAAGCTCTACGAGATACTGGTCGCGCAAAGCGACAAACTTGGAATCTTCGGCCATGGCTACACGTACTCGGGGCATCCGGTGCCGGCTGCCGTCGCGCTGGAGACGCTGAAAATCTACGAAGAGCGCGACATCGTCGCGCAGGTGCGACGCGTCGGTCCGCGGATGCAG
>Ga0207706_10000201_pt1 | contig 65946 bp, 52 predicted proteins | sample KBSC53metaG_FD_184318 | JGI IMG/M metagenome (GOLD analysis project Ga0207706, IMG submission 184318) | Corn rhizosphere microbial communities from Kellogg Biological Station, Michigan, USA - KBS C5-3 metaG (SPAdes) (version 2) | ecosystem: Host-associated > Plants > Roots > Rhizosphere > Soil ... | reverse complement strand
TGGCTCCCCGACCAGGGCTCGAACCTGGGACCTGCGGATTAACAGTCCGTCGCTCTACCAACTGAGCTATCGGGGACCGGGAGACGCGCGTCGCGGCTGTTGCATCGACGGCGCGGGGTGCATTTTAACACGCGTCAATGCACTGGCGGCCGCGCCGGATTGACCGTCGGCTTCGGTTTGGCCTTGCGCACCGACGGCTCGCGCGGCGCCGGCGCCGCGCGGAAATACGGGGCCGCGAGCCGGAGGTAGTGGAACATCGACCACAGCGTCAGGATCGCGGCGATCCACAACGCGATCGTGCCTAGCAGCGGAGTCGAAACGCCGGGAATCACGTCCTCCCAGAGCAGCAGCGCGATCAGCGCCGTCATCTGCGCCACGGTCTTGATCTTGCCGACGAAGGCGACCGCGACGTTGCGGGACTTGCCGAGCTGCGCCATCCACTCGCGCAACGCCGAAATGGCGATCTCGCGGCCGATGATGATGATCGCCAGATAGGCCTCGGCTCGGCCGAGTTCGACCAGCAGTATCAACGCGGCAGCGACCATCAGCTTGTCGGCCACCGGGTCGAGAAAGGCGCCGAACGCGCTGGTCTGACCCCAGCGCCGGGCGAGGTAACCATCCAGCCAGTCGGTGATGGCCGCGAGCGCGAAGATGCTCATGCCGATCCAGTTCTGCATCACCGGCGAAAGCCAGGCATCGGCAACGTAGTAAACGCCGACGAAGACCGGGATCAGGATGATCCGCAGCCAGGTCAGCGCGGTAGGCAGGTTCGGCACGGTCGGAACGTTCTGGCAGCGCGCGCCCGATCGCGGAACCCGCTTCCTGCGGCGCTCTGCCCTTCCGGTCGATTTTACTCTGGAGACAACTCCCCGGCACCCGGCCCGCGGTGGTCGTTCAATGGAGCTGCCCGTAAATCCGCTCCGCGAGCGCGTGTGAGATCCCGGGCACGCGCGCCAGGTCCTCCACGCTCGCCGACTGTATGCCCTTGAGGCCGCCGAAGTGCGCGAGCAGCGCGCGCCGGCGCGTCGAACCGATGCCGCTGATCTCCTGCAGCGTCGATGTGTTGCGCTTTTTTGCCCGGCGCGCCCGGTGACCCTGGATCGCGAAGCGGTGCGCCTCGTCGCGGATCTGCTGCAGCAGGTGCAGCCCCGGGTGGTCGGGCGGCAGGTTGAGCACCGCTTCGCGGCCGGGAAAGACGATGTCCTCGAGCCCGGGCTTGCGTTCCGGACCCTTGGCGATGCCGATCAGCGGCGTCTGGTGCAGCCCCTGCTCCGCGAGCACTTCGGCCGCGACGCCCACCTGGCCTTTGCCGCCGTCGATGACCAGCAGATCCGGTGCCGGATACTCGCCGGCGACGATTCGGGCGCAGCGGCGGCTCAGCGCCTCCCGCATCGCCGCGTAGTCGTCGCCCGCCTGCGCGGGCGTCACGTTGAACCGGCGATACTCGGACGTCTGCATCGCGTGCCTGTCGTAAATCACGCACGACGCGACGGCCGCCTCGCCCATCGTGTGCGAGACGTCGAAGCACTCGATGCGCTGCGCCGACGGCGGCAGGTGCAGCGCCTCCTGCAGCGCCGCGAGTCGATCCTCCTGCGTCGCCTTCTGCGCGAGCTTCTGGCGGATCGCGAGCGTCGCATTCTGCGTCGCCATCGTCAGCCACACGCGACGCTCGCCGCCGGGGTTGGTGTTGATCTCCACCCGCCGGCCCGATTGCGCGCTCAACACCTCGGCCAGCGCCTCGGCGCCAGTCGCGTCAGGAGCGATCAGCGTGCGCGGCACCGGCCGCTCGACGTAGTGCTGCGTGAGGAAGGCCGTGACCACATCCGTCGCTTCCACGTCCTCGGCATGGCGCGGGAAGAACGTGCGGTCACCGACGTGACGGCCGCCGCGGATCATCACCACGTTGACCGCGAACATGTTCTGCTCGTGCACGGCGGCGATCACGTCGAGGTCGCCGGCAGTCGCGCTCTCGACGAACTGGCGCGACTGCAGCAGTTGCAGCCTCGCGATCTTGTCGCGCGTGCGCGCCGCTCGCTCGAAATCGAGCGCCACCGCGGCATCACTCATCTGCCGCTTGAGCTGCGCGAGCACCTCGTCGGTCTTGCCCTGCAGGAACAGCAAGGTCGACTGGACGTCCTGCTGGTAATCGGCTTCGGAGATCAGCCCGACGCACGGCGCCGTGCAGCGCTCGATCTGGTGCAGCATGCATGGCCGCGAGCGGTTGGCGAACACGGTGTTCTCGCAGGTGCGGAGCTGGAACACCTTCTGCAAAAGCGCCATCCCCTCGCGCACCGCGCCGGCGCTCGGAAAGGGGCCGAAATACCTGTGCTTGCGGTCGAGCGCGCCGCGGTGGAAGCGCAGTTGCGGGTATGGATCGCCGGACAGGCAGATGTACGGATAGCTCTTGTCGTCGCGATACAGGATGTTGTAGCGCGGCTCGAGCGCCTTGATGTGGTTGTTCTCGAGCAGCAGCGCCTCGCCTTCCGAGCGCACGGCGGTGGTCTCGACGCGCGCGACCTGCGCGATCATCGCGGCGATGCGCGGCTCGTGGCCGCTCTTCTGGAAGTAGCTCGCGACGCGCTTCTTCAGATCGCGCGCCTTGCCGACATACAGCGCACCGCCGGCGGCGTCGAACATCCGGTACACGCCGGGCAGGTTGGGCAGCGAAGCGATCAGCTCGCGCGCGTCGAATTGCGTCACATCCGCGTGCGCATCGACGGTGCGGCGGTTGATTCGGGAAACCTTGGTCATGCCGATGGACGGTTGCGGCCGAGACGCGCGCCAACCGCGTCGAAGACGGCGCGAAACATCGCTGCTGTCAGGCGGCCGGTGTTCGTGTTGTAGCGGCTGCAATGATAGCTGTCGAAAAGCGCGACGCCATTCGGAAGCGCGTGCTGTGCGCCGTGCGCGAACGTGTGCGCGGTGCGCCGCTCTCGCAGCGCCAGGAGCGCCGCATCGTGCGCGATGCGACCGAGCGCAAGCACCACGCCCCCCGGCGGTAACAGCGCGAGGTCCGCCGTCAGGTAGTCGTTGCACGATTTCATCTCCTGCGGCAGCGGCTTGTTCGCGGGCGGCAGGCATTTCACCGCGTTGGTGATCCGGCAATCGACGAGCGTGATGCGATCGTCCGCCGTGCGCGACAGCGGCGACGACGCGTAGCCGTATGCGTGCAGCGTCTCGTAGAGCAGGATGCCGGCGTAGTCGCCGGTGAAGGGTCGCCCGGTTGCGTTCGCGCCATGCATGCCCGGCGCCAGCCCGACGATCACGAGGCGCGCGTTCGGGTCGCCGAAGGGTGGCACGGGCAGGCAGCGGTGATCCGGGTACGCCGCGCGCACCTCTTCGAGAAACTGCACGAGGCGCGGGCAACGGCGGCACGACGCGTCGTAGACGGGCGTGGGAATTGCTGGATCTGGCAGAATGCCGGCCTTTTTCGTGTCGTAGCGCATCGTCCCTTCATAATGTTGCAAATGCTGCCGGTCGAGCCGCACCTCGAGGTGCGCAAGCGCCTGCCCCAGAGCGGTTCGCGGCCGCCGCTGCTGTTCGTGCACGGGGGATACTGCGACGCGTGGTTCTGGGAGCCGTATTTTCTCCCGTGGTTCGCGGCGCGCGGCTATCCCGCTTACGCGCTGAGCCTGCGCGGTCATGGCGCGAGCGGCGGCGGCGACACGCTGTTCATGGCCGGACTCGGCGACTACGAGGCCGACGTCGAGCGGATCGCGGCGACGCTGAAGTCGCCACCCATCCTGATCGGGCACTCGATGGGTGCGGCAATCGTCGAGCGCATCGTCTCCAAGCGGCCGGTTCGCGGAGCAGCGCTGCTGGCGCCCCTCCCGCCCGCAGGGCTGTTGCCGATCGCGAGCCGGCTGGCGGCGTCACACCCGGATTATCTGATGCACATGAGCGGGGTCGACCCGTCGCGGCTGTCGGCCGACGTGCTGCAGGCGCTGCGGCCGTTCTACTTCAGTCCGCACGTGCCGGCCAAGATTCTCGCCGAGGCGGCGCGCCACCTGAACGCCGAATCGCCGCGGGCTCTGTTCGATCTCTCGCTACGGTTGCATTGGGCGCTGCCGGAACGCGATCACCGCCCGCTGTTCGTGCTCGGCGCCGAGGGCGACGTGATCTGCACGCCGCATGACGTGAGGGCGACGGCCGCGCATCACAAGGTCAAGGCGACGATCCTCCCCGGCCTCGCCCACATGCTGATGCTCGAGCCGGACTGGGCGCACGCGGCGAAGGCGCTGGAGGGGTGGCTCGCGACGCTCGCCTGAAGCCGGTATCGGAGGTGTAACTCCCGGCGCTGCCCATCGCGTGTTCGTGGCCGCGTCGGGAGTTACACCTCCGACACCGGAGTTGCACCTCCGACACCGCGGTTACTGCGGCCGCTTCGTCACGAATGCCACGAACTCCTCCGCCGGCAGCGGCTTGCTGACCCAGTAGCCCTGGAAGCAATGGCAGCCGCGCACGTCGAGGAAGTCGAGCTGCGCACGCGTGCCGACGCCCTCGGCGACGACCTTTAGGCCGAGGCCGCGCGCGAGACCGATGATCGCCTCGGTGATCGCGGCGTCGCCGGGATCGGTCTCGAGATCCGCAATGAACGAGATGTCGATCTTCAGCGTGTCGATCGGGAAGTGTTTCAGGTGCGTGAGCGACGAGTAACCGGTACCGAAGTCGTCGATCGCCACGGTGAAGCCCTCGCCGCGCAGCTGGTGCAGCACCTTGCGCATCGCGTCGATGTCGTGCGCCAGGCTCGTTTCCGTGACCTCGAGCTCGAGCCATGACGGCTCGCAACCCTCGCCGCGCACGATCTTGGTGATCCGCTGCGCGAGGTCCTCGCGATAGAACTGCTTCGCCGACAGGTTGACCGAAATCGTGAGCGCCATCCCGGCCTGGCGCCACTTGACGCACCGCGCGGCGGCCGTCTTCAGCACCCAGTCGCCGAGCGCGTGGATCAGTCCGGATTCCTCGGCGAGCGGAATGAACACCTGCGGCGGGACCGCGCCGTGGTCGGGATCGGTCCAGCGCAACAGCGCCTCGGCGCCGATGATCGCCCGATCGGTGATGCGCACCACCGGCTGATAGTAGAGCTTGAGCGCGTCGTCCTTGAGTGCGCCGCGCAGCGCGGTTTCCAGCGTGTGCTGGCGCAGCCGCCGCTCCGCGAGATCGGCGTCGAGGAACTGGTAGGTGTTGCGGCCGAGCTCCTTCGAGCGATACATCGCGACGTCCGCGTGCTTCATCAGCTCTTCGGGGTCGTCCGAGTCGTCCGGGAACACCGAGATGCCGATCGACGACGTCACGTAGATATCGTGATCCTCGATGCGGAACGGCTGCGCGATCGCGTCCTGCAGCTTCTGCGCGATGCGGCCGAGCACCTGCGGCTCGTCGAAATCATCGACGATCACCATGAATTCGTCGCCGCCCAGGCGTGCGAGCAGATCCGACTCGCGCAGCACCTCGGAGAGCGCCTGCGTCACGTGCTTCAGGAGCTCGTCGCCGATGCGGTGGCCCAGCGTGTCGTTGACGTTCTTGAACCGGTCGAGGTCGATGAACAGCACGCCGACGCGGCGGCCGTTGCGGCGCGCCTGCGCGATCGCCTGCGTCAGCCGCTCGTTCAGCATCAGACGGTTGGGGAGTCCGGTCAGCGCGTCGCGCGTTGCCATGTACTGCAGCCGCTCCTCGGCCTGGATGCGCGAGCTCACGTCCTGTACGAACGACAGGATCGACACGACCTTGCCATCGCCGTCGAGCAGCGCCGAGTGGTACCACTCGCACGAGATCGTGTTGCCGTCCTTGCGGTAGTTGGAGGTGAGCGCCGTCTCGCGCGGCTCGTGCCCCGACAGCAGGCGCTTTACGAGGCCCTCGATTTCCTCCATGCCACCCTGGTGCAGCAAAGGGTTGCTCGTCATCGGCATGCCGAGCACCTCGTCGGCGCTCCAGCCGAAGATCACTTCCGCCTGCGGCGACCAGCGCACCAGCTTGAGGTCGGGGTCCCATTCCAGAACCGCGAGCGGCGTGTTGCCGATGTGCGACGACAGCATCCAGTTCGCGCGGCGCAGCGCATCCTGGTTGTTCTTCTGGTCGTCGATGTCGGTGTGCACCGCGTAGATGCCGATGACATTGCCTTCGTTGTCTCGGTGCGGCGCGTAGTGGACGGCCTCCCATTGCAGCTCGCCCGACGGCTGCGGCAGCCGCAACTCCGTCGACACGACCTCGCCGTTCAGCACGCGATCGAGCAGCGGCTTCAACGACTCGAAGCGCGGCGCGCCGGCGACGTCGGTGATCAAGCGGCCCGTGAGGTCGTTGCGGCTCGCACCGAGCCAGCGCTCGTTGTGGCCGTTCAGGAAGCGATAACGGTAGTCGCGGTCGATGTAGGAGACGCGCGCCGGCACGTTGTCCATGATGAGCCGCAACTCGCCCTCGGACGCCTTCAACGCCTCCTGCGCCTGCTTGAGCCCGTGGATGTCGTTCATCAGCACGAACGCGCCGTGGACTTCGCCCGACGGGCCAGCGTCGGGCACCACGCGAATCGTCATCCAGCGACGGGCGCCGTTTGCGCCAGGTACGAGCCGGTCGAACGCCGTCGATTCGCCGTGCAACGCGCGCGAAAGCATCGCCTGCGCGCTTTCGTAGATACCCTGCCCCACCACCTCGCGCAGCCGCAGGTAGCCCACCTGCTCGGCGGTCAGCCCGAAGTACTGGAGGAAGGTGCGGTTGACGTAGTGGCAGCGCTCGTCGCGGTCGATGTAGGCGACGGGCGCCGGCACGCCGTCCATGATCGCCCGCAGTTGCGATTCGCGCGCCGCCAATGCATCCTGCGCGAGCTTCAGGTCGGTGATGTCGTGGCCGACGACGTATTCACCGCGCACGGTGCCGTCGAGATTGAGGTCGGGCACACAGCGCGCGCGGATCCAGCGCGTGCGGCCGACGACGTCGATCACGACGCGCTCGTAGACCTGCGCCTCGGTGCGCACCGGCCGATCGCGCTCGAGCGTCAGCAACTGCGAGCCTTCGATTTGCTGCACTTCTTCCGGCTTTTTGCCGAGCACCTGCTCGCGTCCAAGGCCGTACAGGTCGAGGAAGGCCTCGTTGACGAACACGTATCGCCGCTCCGCGTCGAGGTAGACGACCGGCTCGGGAATGTTGTCGGTGAACAGGCGAAGCTGCTTCTCGCGCGCGGCGAGCGCCTGCTCCGTCTGCTTGAGATCGTGGATGTCGTACTCGGTGCAGTAGAGACCGCGCACCTTTCCCGTCGAGTCGAGGTCGGGCGCCATCCGCCCGTGCATCCAGCGCCGCTGGCCATTCGCGTTCTGGCCGATGCGCTCGTATTCGACGTGCTCGCCTGCCTGCGCGCGCTTCAGCACCGGCCGCAGGAACGCCGCCACGTCGGACGCCATCACCTCGAAGGGCGTCTTGCCGTAGATCTCATCCTGCGGCTTGCACACCCAGTTCGCGAACGCCTGATTGACGAACGTGTAATGCAGGCTCTTGTCGAGGTAGGCGATCGGCCCCGGAATGTTGTCCGCGAACAGGCGCAGCTGCGACTGCTGCGACTTGAGCGCGTCACGGACGCGCACGTCGTCCTCGATGTCGTTCCACACGACGAACGTGCCGCCGACGCGGCCGCCCATCTCGCGGTCCGGGAACAGCGTGACGCGGACCCAGCGCAGCTCGCCCGATGCGCGGCGCTCGCGGCGCTCGTAAGAGACCGTCGCCCCGGCGAACGCGCGCTCGATGTAGCTCTGCATCTCGGTGAGCGCGTCGGACGGCAGGAAGTCGGAGAGCGAATGCCCGAGCAGATCGTCCGCTGCAACGCCGATCCAGTCGGCGAAAGGCTTGTTCGCGAAGCGCAGGCGAAGCTGGCGGTCGAAGTGCAGGATCGGCAAGCCGACGCTGTCGGTGACGAGCCGCAGCCGGTGCTCGCGCTGGCCCGACTCGAGCTCCAGCCGCTTCAGGTGATCGACGTCGCTGTACGTGGCCAGAAAGCCGCGGATGTGTCCCTGCTGGTTGCGATCCGGGTAATAGTCGACGCGCATCCACAGAGGCTGGCGGCCGGGAAGCGCGAACTGCCACTCGTAGCCGGTCTTCTCGCCGCCGAGGGCGGCGTCGATGTACGCGCGATAGAGCTGGTAGGTCTCGCGGCCGATGACCTCGATGATCTCGCGTCCGAGGACCTCGTCGGCGCGCTTGCCGAACCACTCGAGCAGCGCCTTGTTGACGAAGCGATAGCGCTGGTTGCGATCGACGTAGGCGATCGGCGTGCCGAGCGCGTTCAGCTTGCGCTGCGACAGCGCGAGCAGCGCCGCGCCGCGATCGATGCCGAGTGAATCCCCTACCGTCGCCGGCATCGGCGCCAGGTCAAGGCGGCTGATCGATCGGGTCAGGGCCATTGCGGCTCGTTATCCTGCGGTTCTCGGTGCCGGAGGGCATCGGGTGGCTCCCGCCCCGGCCGGTCTACCGGGACCGCCAATACGCCATCCGCGCCTCGTGCCTCGCGTGAGCTTCTCAAAAGCAAGGATTGGGCCCGGCGCGGCGCCCGCTGCCCCGATCCGCCTTGGTCGAAGGGGGGCGGCCGCGGTTACAATCCGCGTCACCAAAAAACGCCGGACGGCACACGCCGGACCGGTCCGCGATCGCGTCCCGACCGGGCGTGACTGTGGTGGTCGTTCCCCTTGTTCTGCGAGACACCGATGACGTCGAGAACCCGTACGCGCCGTGCCTGCGCACGGTCGTTGCCGCTGTTGCTGGCACTTGCATTCCTGCCCGCGGCGGCGTGGGCCGCGACCGGAAACCTCCCGGAGCCGCCGGCGATCGGCGCGATCCCGATCGACTTCATCCTCTTCGCGATCACGCTGATCGGCGTCGCGCTTTTCCATCACCACACGCTGAAAGTGGCCGTGACCGGACTCGCGGTCATCACGCTCTACAAGATCCTGTTCTCGCCTTTTGCCGAAGGCGCCGGCATCGCAGGACTGGTCGCCCACCTCGGCCACGAATGGGTCCTGCTCGCCAACCTGCTCGGGCTGCTGCTCGGCTTCGCGCTGCTGTCGAAGCACTTCGAGGCGAGCAACGTGCCCGCATGGCTGCCGCGGCTACTGCCGGACGACTGGAAGGGCGGCTTCGTGCTGCTCGTGATGATCTTCGTGCTGTCGTCGTTCCTCGACAATATCGCCGCGGCGCTGATCGGCGGCACGATCGCCGGCGTCGTGTTCCGGCACAAGGTCCACATCGGCTACCTCGCCGCAATCGTCGCCGCCTCCAACGCCGGGGGATCCGGAAGCGTGGTGGGCGACACGACCACGACGATGATGTGGATCGACGGCGTATCGCCGCTTTCGGTGCTCGAGGCCTACATTGCCGCGAGCATCGCGATGGTGATCTTCGGCATCCCCGCCGCGATGCAGCAGCAGCGCCATTCGCCGATCGTGAAGGACGCTGCCGGCAGCGTGCGGATCGACGGCGCGCGCGTGTTCATCGTCGCCGCGATCCTCGTCACCGCCATCGTCGTCAACGTCCTCGTCAACCTGCAATTCAACGAGTACTCGGATCGCTTTCCGTTCATCGGCGCCGCCGTGTGGATCGCGCTGCTGCTGTGCGTGCCGCTGCGCCAGCCCGAGTGGAGCGAGCTGCCGGGCGCATTCAAGGGCTCGATGTTCCTGCTGTCGCTCGTGCTCGCCGCGTCGATGATGCCGGTGCACAAGCTGCCCGACGCGTCGTGGCAGGTAGCGCTTGGGCTCGGCTTCGTGTCGGCGGTGTTCGACAACATTCCGCTCACGGCGCTCGCGCTCAAGCAGGGCGGCTACGACTGGGGCTTCGTCGCGTATGCCGTCGGCTTCGGCGGGTCGATGATCTGGTTCGGCTCTTCGGCGGGCGTCGCGCTCACCAACCTGTTTCCGGAAGGCAAATCGGTCTTCGCGTGGCTGCGCTCGGGGTGGCACGTCGCGCTCGCATACGTCATCGGATTCGCCGTGATGCTCGCGGTCCATGGCTGGGTGCCCGACACGCCGCATCGCGACATACCCGCAGGCGCCCCGGTCGCCGCGAATCCCGCAGCGAAGTAGGACGCCGCCGACGCGGCAATGCGCGCCGCGCCGATGCGCTGCCCGCGCCACCGGCGCTTAGCATCGACGGTGTGCGGTGCACGGGGCGACCCGCTGCGCCGATTCTTTGGAGATTACGTGATGAGAAAAATGCGCACCCTACTGGCCGTGGCGATGCTCTCTGCCGGCGCCACCGCGTCGGCGGCGGAGCTGACGCTGTACTCGCGCGACAACTTCAGCGGCAAGCGCCTCAACGCGAACGACACGATCGTCAATCTCGCGAACAGCGGATTCAACGACCGCGCGACGTCGGTGATCGTTCGCGATGGCGCATGGCAGCTGTGCGACGACGCCTATTTCCGCGGCCGTTGCGTCACGCTGCAGCCGGGACGCTATTCGTCGCTGCAGCAGATCGGATTGAACAACCGGATCTCGTCGGTGCGCGAGCTGGGTCACTGGGGCCCGCCGCCGGCACAAGGCGGTGGCGGCGGCTGGGGTGGCGGCGCGCGGGCGGTGCTCTATTCCAACTCCGACTTCCGCGGCGACCGCTACGTGATCGACAACAACACGCTGCCGGACCTCGCCAATACCGGCTTCAACGATCGCGCGCAGTCGCTGCGCGTCGAGCGCGGCTACTGGATCTTCTGCAGCGATGCCGGCTTCCAGGGCACGTGCCGCACGTTCGGACCGGGCAGCTATCCGAACCTGGGGTGGGGCCTGGACAACAAGGTCTCGTCGGGCCGTAGAATCTCGAACGATTATCCGTACAACGGACCGCCGAAGTGGAGCCAGCGCTAGCCGCCGAGCCGGGTTGGTGAAGCGCTGATCATGCCGATCGTCGACGACATCGCCGGCCTGCGCCGCATCCTCGCGCGCTCGCGCACGCTGGCGGTCGTCGGCCTGTCGGCGCAGTGGCATCGGCCGAGCTACTTCGCGGCCAAATACATGCAGGACCACGGCTACCGGATCGTTCCGGTCAATCCGCGCTACGACGAGGTGCTCGGGCAGAAATGCTATCCCGACCTGCGGTCGATACCGCACCCGGTCGACCTCGTCGATTGCTTCCGCAAGTCGTCGGACATTCCTCCGCTCGCCGACGACGCGATCGCGATCGGCGCGAAAGTGCTGTGGATGCAGCTCGGCATCGTCAACGAGGCGGCGGCGCAGCGCGCCGTCGCGGCGGGCCTCGACGTCGTGATGAACCGGTGTGTGAAAATCGAGCACGCCCGCATTCTCGGCGGGCTCAACTGGGCGGGCGTGAACACGCGGATCATCTCGTCGCGACGGCCCGTCGCATAATTCGCCAGCCGCCGGGGCCTTTCCGGCGGGACCCGCTCATGCCCGACCACACGTTCGGCTTCGACACGCTGTGCCTGCACGCCGGGCAGATTCCGGACGCGCAAACCGGCGCGCGCGCGCTGCCCATCTACCAGACCACGTCGTTCGTGTTCGACGACGCCGATCACGCCGCGTCGCTCTTCAACCTGCAGACGTTCGGCAACGTCTATTCGCGGATATCGAATCCGACGGTGGCCGCGCTCGAGGAGCGCGTGGCCGCGCTCGAAGGCGGCCGTGCCGCGCTCGCTGCCGCGACAGGCATGGCGGCGCAGATGCTCGCGTTCCTCACGCTCGCGCGTGCGGGCGAACACGTCGTCGCGGCGCGCACGCTCTACGGCGGCTCGTACTCGCAGCTCGCGGTGACGCTCGACCAGCTCGGCATCGCGACGACGTTCGTCGACGCCGACGACCCGGACACCTTCAGGCGCGCGCTGCGGCCGGCGACGAAGTGCCTGTACGCCGAGACGATCGGCAATCCGCAGCTCAACGTGCCGGACATTCGCGCGCTCGCCGACATCGCGCACGAAGCGGGCGTGCCGCTCGTCATCGACAACACGCTCGCGTCGCCTTACCTTTGCCGGCCGTTCGAGCACGGCGCCGACCTCGTCGTCCACTCGCTCACCAAGTACCTCGGCGGGCACGGCACCACGATGGGCGGCATCCTCGTCGAGTCGGGCAAGTTTCCGTGGGACAACGGCAAGTTCCCGCAGATGACCGAGCCGTCGCGCGGCTATCACGGCGTGATCTTCCACGAGACGTTCGGCGATTTCGGCTTCACGATGAAGGCGCGGATGGAGACGATGCGCACGCTCGGGCCGACGCTTTCGCCGCTGTCGGCGTTCCTGCTGCTGCAGGGCATCGAGACGCTGCACCTGCGGATGCCACGCCATTGCGAATCGGCGCTCGCCGTCGCGCACCACCTCGCGCAACACCCGGCGGTGGAGTGGGTCAACTACCCGCTCCTTCCGGGCAATCCCGCGTTCGCGATGGCGCAGCGCTACCTGCCGCGCGGCGCCGGCGGCATTCTCACCTTCGGCGTGAGAGGCGGCGCGGCGGCGGGGGTCCGCTGCATCGAGGCGGTGCAGTTCCTGTCGCACCTCGCCAACGTCGGCGACGCCAAATCGCTGATCATCCATCCGGCGTCGACCACCCATCGCCAGCTCGACGAGAACGAGCAGCGCGCGGCGGGCGTCTCGCCCGAGATGATCCGGCTGTCCGTCGGGCTCGAATCCCTCGACGACATCCTGTGGGATCTCGATAACGCGCTCGCGCAATCACAACTCTGAAGGGAGATCTCACGATGAATCGCCGCGCGCCGGTCTGCCGGCCATGAACCGCTACGCAGCCATTCCGTGGCCGTGGGCCGCCCTCTTCCTGTGCATCGCGCTCGTCGCGCAGGAATTCCTGCTGCGCACGCTCGGTGCGCAGCCGCCGCTGTCGCAATCCGTATATCGCGTCTCGGTCGTGACGCTCGGCGTGGCGTCGCTCGCGCTGATCCTGCTGCCGCGGCGGCGGCCCGCGTACCTGCTGGGCTTTCTCGTCTGCGCGGGCCTGATGGCCTGGGCGTTGTGGCTGCAGTACGGAGAAGGCCTCGAGCCATGTCCGCTCTGCATGTTCCAGCGCACTGCCGTGTCTGCTGTGGGCATCGTGTTCCTCGCCGCGGCGATCCACAATCCCGGGCGTGCCGGTGCAGCGGTCTACGCGGTGCTGACGATCCTCCTGGCCGGCGCGGGCGCGGCGTTCGCGGGACGTCAGATCTGGCTGCAGTCGCTGCCGAAGGACCAGGTTCCCTCCTGCGGCATGGGCCTCGATTACATGCTGGACACGCTGACGCTGACCGACGTCATCCGGCGCGTGCTCGAAGGCAGCGGCGAGTGCGCGGAAAAAGGATGGGTGTTCCTCGGGCTTTCGATCGCCGGATGGACGTTCGTGTTCTTCGCGAGCATGATCGCCGCGGCCATCGCGCTGATCCGCCGAGATTGATTACTTGAGCACTTCGTCGCGCTGGCGTATGTGCGCGATCTGCTCCTCGCGCAGGCGCTCGAATCCCTCCGCGAGCCCCTCCTCCAGGATCTTGGCCATCTGCGCCGCCGACTGCAGGCGCGGCACGAGCACGAAATCGGCGCCGGCGTCGTAGAGCTCGAGCGCGGCCGCCGCGCGATTCGCTGTGACCACGACGCTGGCGTGCGGACACAGCCTTCGCGCCTGTTGGAGCAGGCGCAGATTGCTCGTTCCCTTGAGGATCGTATCGGGAATCGTCGATACGACGAGCTTCGCGTCGTGCACCTCCGCGTGATGCAGCGTCTGCATGCTGGCAACGTCGCCGTACTTGCATGCGATGCCGCGGCGCTTGAGCTCGGCGTGCACGTCGGGGTTGAAGTCGATCACCAGCAGCCGCGCGAGCATCGGATGGTGCGCCATCTCGTACTCGTGAACGAGCGCGCTCGCCTCGGTGAAGAAGCCCAGCAGCACGACGTCCTTGGGAACGGCGCCTTGCGACGGCGCGGCGGGCGCGCCTTCGTCCAGGTCCTTGACGCCCGCCCTGACGAGCCATCCGGATAGCCGCTCCTGCAGCGGATGACTGTAGCCGATCATGTACGTCGAGGCGACTGACGTAAACGCGAACACGAAGATCAGAAGGCTCACGGTCTTCTGGTCGATGTGTTGGTAGCCGAGCCCGATCGCTGCGATCACCATCGCGAATTCGCTCATCTGGGCGAGATTGATGGCGGGCAGCAGGCTCGCGCGGTGCCCCTGCCGCAGCGCGCGCAGGATCGGGAAGATGACCAGGAAGCGGCTGGCGACGAGAAACGCCGAGGCCAGCAGCGCCATGCCGATCAGCTCCGCCGTCGGCATCGGAATCCGCATGCCGAGCGCCACGAAGAACAGCGTGACGAAGAAATCGCGGATGCTGATGACTTTCGCCACGACGTCGAGGTTGTATGGGAACGTCGAGATCGCCACGCCCGCGATCAGCGCGCCCATCTCGCGTGACAGACCCGCGGCGTTCGCCGCCGCGCAGACGATGAAGCACCATGCCAGCGACCCGATGAGGACCAGCTCGGGCAACTTGGCCACCGAGCGGAAGAGGCGCGGCAGCACTGTCTTGCTGATCGCCAGCGTGGCGGCGACGAGCAGCGCACCGCTCACGAGGGAACCGAGCAACTTGCCGAACTGCGGATCCAGCAGGTTGGGCTGGATGCCGAGGACGACGATGGCCCAGATGTCCTGGAAGATCAGCACGCCGAGCGTGATCCGTCCGGGGAGCGTGTCGAGCTCGAACTTGTCGTACAGCAGCTTGACGACGATCATCGTGCTGCTGATCGCGAGGCACACGGCGAGATAGAGCAGGCCGAAATCGCCGCCGCTCATGCGGAAGCCGAACGGCGCGAAGAACGCAAGGCCGAGCGCGACGCACAGCGGAAACTGCAGGATTCCGGTCACCAGCACCGGCTTGCCCGCGGCAAGCAGCTTGTTGAGGTCGAGCTCGAGCCCGATGATGAAGAGCAGCAGGATCAAGCCGATCTCCGACACCGTCTCGATGCTGGCTTCGTCGCTGATCAGGCCGAAGCCGATCTGCGGCCCGATCAGCACGCCCGCGAGCAGGTACGCGAGCAGCAGTGGCTGGCGCAGCCAGTTGCCGACGAATGCAAGTCCTGCGGCGACGGAAATGGAAATCCCGACGCTCGACAGCAGATCGACGTGCTCCCCCACGAATGCTCCCTCTTGCGGCGCCGTTCGCGGCTGCCGGCTGCCTTCATAAACGATATCTGCCGCCGTTGTAAAGCGCGCCGCGACGGCCGTGGCAGCGGGCGAGGCGGACTGCTAGTCTATGCGGGTGCGCCGTCTTGTTCCTCTGCATCCCGGCTACGCGCGTCGTCTCGCGGCCGACGCGGGGCAGCCGCGGTGACGCCGGGAAGCACCCCCCGGTACGACGCCGTGGTCGTCGGCGCCGGCCCCGCGGGATCGTCGGCGGCGGCCGTGCTCGCCGGCGCCGGCTTGCGTGTCGCCCTCGTGGACAAGTCCCGCTTTCCGCGTGACAAGCTGTGCGGCGGATTGCTGAGCGAGCGATGCATCGGCGCGATCCGCGCGTCGTTCGGCTCGCAGTGCGTAGCCCCGATCGAGGTTACGACCCACGGCGCCGCGATCTTCGACCGCGACCAGCCTGTCGTTCGCGTGAGCCAGTACAAGCCGATGCACTTCACGTCGCGGCGCACGTTCGACGCCCACCTCGTCTCGGTCGCAGCGATGCGCGGCGCCGAGGTCCACGCAGGCAGCGCGGTGACCGCCGTGGATTTTGCTTCCGGCACGGTTCGCCTCGGCGACGGACGCGACTTGCAAGCGGCGTTCGTCGTCGGCGCGGACGGCGCAGGCAGCCGCATCCGCAAGCTGCTCGGGATTCCGATCGATCGCGACGATTTCGCGGTCGGGCTGGAAGCCGAGGTCGCGCGCGACTCGGTCGCGCGTGACGTCACGAACCCCGAGGCCTATTTCGGCATTGCCGAATGGGGTTACGGCTGGGTTTTCCCGAAGCGCGACACGCTGACCGTCGGCATCGGCGGGCTCGCCACCCGGAACACCGATCTGCGCGCGCGCTACCGTGAGCTCGCGCTCGCCGCCTTCGGTCGCATCCCGTCCGAACCGCTTTGCGGCAGCCCGATTCCATTCGGCAATTTCGTGGGTGTGCCGGGCCGGGGCTCGACGCTGCTGGTGGGCGACGCGGCCGGGCTGGTCGAACCGCTGACCGGCGAAGGCATCGCGTTCGCGATTCAAAGCGGCCGGTATGCCGCGCAGGCGATCGTGGAGGCGGCGCGCATCCATGCGCCGGAACGCGCGCTGGCGCTCTACGACGCAGGCTATCGGTCGATCACGCGGGCGTTTCGCGACGTGCGCCTGCTGCGCGGACTGGTGTTCTCGCGCCTGACTCGGCGCGCGTTCCTGCGCGCGCTCGAAGGCAACGAGCGCCTCGTGCGCAGCCACATGGACGTGCTCGCGGGCGACACGGAATACCGCGACTACGCCCGGCTCGTGCTGGCGCAGACGGTGCGGCATTTGCCGCGGCTTGCACGTGGCGCGACTATTTGGGGGCCATCCGGATCGCGCCGTCGAGCCTGATCACTTCGCCGTTCAGCATCGCATTGCCGACGATTTCGCGCACGAGGGACGCGAATTCCGCAGGCCTGCCGAGGCGCGGCGGGAACGGGACCATCTTGCCGAGCGCCTCCTGCACGTCGGGCGTGAGGCTCGCCATCATCGGCGTTTCGAAAATTCCCGGCGCGACCGTCATCACACGAATGCCGGAGCGCGCGAGCTCGCGCGCGATCGGCAGCGTCATTCCTACGACGCCGGCCTTCGACGCGCTGTAGGCCGCCTGGCCGATCTGGCCGTCGAACGCAGCGACCGACGCGGTGTTCACGATCACGCCGCGCTCGCCGCCGTCGTTCGGCTGATTCTTCGCCATCGCGTCGGCCGCAAGGCGCAACAGGTTGAACGTGCCGATCAGGTTGATGCTCACCGCGCGCGCGAAGCCCGCGAGCGTGTGCGGGCCTTGCTTGCCGACGACCTTCTCGCCGTGAACGATGCCGGCGCAATTGACGAGGCCGTGGACGGCGCCGAACGCTGCGAGCGCCGCCGCGACAGCCGCCTTGCCGCTCGTCTCGTCCGTGACGTCGGTGCGCACGAACCGCGCGGCCGCGCCGAGCTCGTCGGTCAATGCGTTGCCTTCGACGTCCTTCAGGTCGGCGACGATGACACGGCCGCCGCCTTCGACGACCATGCGCGCGGTCGCCGCGCCGAGACCGGACGCGCCGCCGGTGACGATGAACGTACTGTCTCGAATATCCATTCGTATCCTTCGCCGTCGCCCGCGAGCCGACGCCGGTCCGCTGGGTAGCGAACTATGCGTTGTGGGGCGTCGCTTTCACCACCGACAGCGCCGTCGCGATGAAGCCGGCGACGTCGGCCACATTCGCCGGCAGGATCAGCGTGTTCGTCGTCTTCGCGAGGTTGCCGAACTGCGCGATGTACTCCTCCGCCACTCGCAAATTGACCGCCTGCACGCCACCTGGCGCGCCGATCGACTCCGCGATCTGGCGGATCGCCTTTGCCGTCGCTTCCGCCTTCACGAGGGTCGCCGTGGCCTCGCCCTGAGCGGTGTTGATCTCCGATTGCTTCTCGCCTTCCGACTGGGCGATCGCCGCCTCGCGCGCCCCCTGCGCGATGTTGATCTGCTCCTGCCGCCGCCCCTCCGACGTCGCGATGACCGCCCGCTTCTCCCGCTCCGCCGTGATCTGCGCCTGCATCGCGCGCAGGATCTCCGCGGGCGGCGTCAGGTCCTTGATCTCGTAGCGCAACACCTTGACGCCCCAGTTCGGCGCGGCGTCGTCGAGCGCTGACACCACGGCCGTGTTGATCTGGTCGCGCTCCTCGAACGTGCGATCGAGCTCCATCCGGCCGATGACGCTGCGCAGCGTCGTCTGCGCGAGCTGCGTGATCGCAAGCAGGTAGCTCGTCGAGCCGTACGACGCGAGCCGCGGATCGGTCACCTGGTAATACAGGATGCCGTCCACCTGCAGCTGCGTGTTGTCCTTGGTGATGCAGACCTGCGGCGCCACGTCGAGCGGCGTCTCGCGCAGGTCGTGCCGGTAGGCGACGCGGTCGATGAACGGGACCACGAAATTGAGCCCGGGCGCGAGCACCGCATGGAACCGGCCGAGGCGCTCGACGACCCACGCGCGCTGCTGCGGGACGACGCGGATCGCCTTGACGACGCCGATCAGGACGACGATGAAGATCGCAAACGTGACGAGCGAATACCCGGACGGCATTGGTTCCTCCCCCGATTGCGGCGAACGCCGCTTGTTGACCGATGCGATGTCACGGCCGCTCGGCGCCGAGCACGAGCGTCGAGCCGCGGGTCGCCACAATGTACATCGTGTCGCGCCGCGGCGTTTGCGCGCTCGCGAGCTCGCCGTTCCAGCGCGTGCCGCGATAGACGACGCGCGCGGTGCCATCGGGCTGCCACGCTTCGACGCGTACGCTCTGGCCGACGTCGAGGCCCGCGAGCTCGGGCGGGTCCCCTCGGCGCCGCCGCCAGCGATTCGCGAGCACGATGCCGGCGATCGCGAGCACGCCCGCGATCAAAAGCTGCATCGGCATCGCGGCGCCGAGCCAGGCCCCGATGCCGCCGAACGCGAACGCGATCCCGAGGGCCAGCAGGTAGAACGTGCCCGTCACGAGCTCGGCGCCGACCAGAATCGCCGCCATGATCCACCACAGCCAGTATTCGCTCATCCGGCCTCCCGCCGATCGCCCGCTCGAACGCGAAGGATAAGGCACACGCGACGGCCAAGTGCGCTATAATTTATCGTTTGTTATCAAAAGTTTCCGTGGACCGCCGACGGCGGCTCCGCACTATCGTCGAACATGCCGATCTACGAATACCGATGCAGCGCGTGCGGGCACGAGCTCGAGGCGTTGCAAAAACTCCGCGACGCGCCTCTCACCGAGTGTCCTTCCTGCGGCAAGGCGGAATTGCGCAAGCAGGTTTCGGCGGCCGGATTCCAGCTCAAGGGATCGGGCTGGTACGTCACCGATTTCCGCAACAGCGGCGCGAAATCTTCCGGCAAGGACAAGGCGCCGGCGAAGGACGCAGCGAAGGACAACGGCGGGGGCGACGCGGCCGGCGACGGCGCCAGGTCGAACGACGGTGCGAAGCCGGAGGCCACGAGCACGGAGAACTCCGCCACCACGACTTCGGCCCCCGAGTCGAAGAGCTCGACTACGCCTGCGAGCAAGAGCGAAACCTGAGTTCCGCGCTGGCGCCATGAAGCGTTACCTGATCGCCGGACTGCTGGTCTGGGTCCCGCTCGGCATCACGATCTGGGTGCTGCATTTCCTCCTCACGTCGCTCGACCAGATCCTGCTCGTGCTGCCGGAGAGCCTGCAGCCGCGATCGCTGTTCGGCTTCGACATTCCGGGACTGGGCGTCGTCGTCGCGTTCCTGATCCTCTTCGCCACCGGCGTCGTCGCTGCGAACTTCTTCGGCCAGCGGCTGATTCGCGCGTGGGAATCGGTGCTCGGGCGCATTCCGTTCGTGAAGTCGATCTATTCGTCGGTCAAGCAGGTGAGCGATACGCTGCTCGCCAGCAAGGGCAACGCGTTTCGCAAGGCGCTGCTCGTCGAATTTCCCCGCCCGGGAAGCTGGACGATCGCGTTCCAGACCGGCCTGCCCGCGCCCGCGGTGGCGCCGTACCTGCCCGGCGAGCACATCAGCGTCTACGTTCCGACAACGCCGAACCCGACCGGCGGTTATTTCCTGATGCTGCCGCGCTCGCAGGTACACGAACTCGACATGACGGTCGACGAAGCGCTGAAGTACATCATCTCGATGGGCGTCGTCGCGCCGCGCGTGACGAGCCGGCCGCGCGGCGGCGCGGCCGGCTCGGTGCCTGCGCCGAGCACGCGGCCCGCTCCCGAAATCCGAAACTGACGAAACGCGCGCGACGTCGCCGGCGCTGCCGGCGGCGGATCGTCGCGCATGCCGCACATCGCCCGCAACTCGCCGGAGACCTTTTTGAAGCGCACTGATTACTGCGGCCGCATCGACCGGCACTGCCTCGGGCAGGACGTCACCGTCATGGGCTGGGTGCATCGGCGCCGCGACCACGGCGGCGTCATCTTCATCGACCTGCGGGACCGCGAAGGCCTCGTGCAGGTGGTGTGCGACCCTGATCGCGCCGGCACGTTCGCCATCGCCGAGCGCCTGCGCAGCGAGTTCTGCATCGCAGTCGCGGGCCGTGTGCGGCCACGCCCCGAGGGCACCGTCAATCCGAATCTCGGCTCCGGCGAGATCGAGGTGCTGGCGCACACGATCGAGATTCTCAATGCATCGGCGACGCCGCCGTTCCAGCCCGACGACGAGAACCTGTCCGAGACGGTGCGGCTCACGCACCGCGTGCTGGACCTGCGCCGGCCGCAGATGCAGGGCAACATGATGCTGCGCTACCGCACGGCGATGGCCGCGCGCAAGGCGCTCGACGCACTGGGCTTCGTCGACATCGAGACGCCGGTGCTCTACAAGTCGACGCCCGAGGGCGCGCGTGAATTCCTCGTGCCGTCGCGGATGCACCACGGCCAGTTCTACGCGCTGCCGCAATCGCCGCAGCTTTTCAAGCAGATGCTGATGATCGCCGGCTTCGACCGCTACTACCAGATCGTCAAGTGCTTTCGCGACGAGGACCTGCGCGCGGACCGCCAGCCGGAATTCACGCAGATCGACATCGAGACCTCGTTTCTCGACGAGGCCGACATCCGCACGATGATGGAGGAGCTCGTGCGCGTGGTGTTCCGCGAGGCGATGGGCGTCGAGCTCGCGAATCCGTTCCCGGTGCTCGCGTACGCGGATGCGATGCGCGACTACGGCTCCGACAAGCCCGACCTGCGCGTGCCGCTCGTGCTGACCGAGCTCACCGACCTGATGCGCACCGTCGACTTCAAGGTGTTCCGCGCTGCGGCGGATTTGCCGAACGGCCGCGTAGCGGCGTTGCGCGTTCCCGGCGGCGGCACGCTGACGCGCAAGGAGATCGACGACTACACGGCGTTCGCGACGGTTTACGGCGCCAGGGGACTCGCCTACATCAAGGTGAACGACGCCGCGAAGCCGGGCGAGGAAGGGCTGCAGTCGCCGATCGTCAAGTTCCTCGGTGCCGAAGCGCTTCGCCAGATCCTCGTACGCACGGGTGCAGCAACCGGCGATTTGATCTTTTTCTGCGCCGATCGCGCGAAGATCGTCAGCGACACGCTCGGCGCGCTGCGGGCGCGCATCGGCCACGACCGCGGCCTGGTCGAGGCGGGCTGGAAGCCGTTGTGGGTCGTCGATTTCCCGATGTTCGAGCAGGACGAGACGACGGGTGCGTGGGCGGCCCGGCACCATCCGTTCACCGCGCCGAAGGACGGCCACGACGCGTTCCTCGGGAGCGACCCCGGCAAGGCCATCGCGAAGGCCTATGACGTCGTCCTCAATGGCTGGGAAATCGGTGGCGGCTCGGTGCGCATCCATCGCCCCGACGTGCAGGCGCGCGTCTTCGAGGCGCTCGGCATGGGCGTCGAGGACCAGCGCCGCAAGTTCGGATTCCTGCTCGACGCGCTGCAATACGGCGCGCCGCCGCACGGCGGCATCGCGTTCGGCCTGGATCGCATCGTCGCGTTGATGACCGGTGCGGAATCGATCCGCGATGTCATCGCCTTTCCGAAGACGCAGCGCGGCCAGGACCTGCTCGTCGACACGCCCGCGCCGGTGACCGAGGCGCAATTGCGCGAGCTGCACATCCGCGTTCGGAAGACCGGGGCGGACACTCCGTAAAAAAGCGGGGTCGGAGACGACTTTGCGAGAAGCCGTTCGCAAAGTCGTCTCCGACCCCAATTTTCCGGCTTTTCGCTACACTGCGGCCATGCGCCGCGCGCTCGCCCCTCTCTGCACACGCACCGCCCCGGCGGCGCTGCTCGTCCTTTGCGTCGCGGCACTCGCCGCCTTCTCGCTGCACGCGCGCGAATACGCCGCCGAGCGCAACGAAGTCGACGCCGCGAACCTGCCCGTAGAAGCGCGCGACGTTCTCGACCGCGTTCGTGCCGGCGGGCCCTACAGGTACGAGCGCGACGGCGTCACCTTCGGCAACCGCGAGCGGCTGCTGCCCGCGAGCAAGCGCGGCTACTATCACGAGTATACGGTCACGACACCCGGCGTGCGCACGCGTGGCGCGCGGCGCATCGTCTGCGGTGGCCCGCGCAAAGCGCCCGAAGTATGCTATTACACGGATGACCACTACGCGTCGTTCCGGAGGATACGCGAATGAAGCTCCCGGACCTCAGCCGCTTCGACGACGCGAGCGTGCTCGAATATCACGGTCATCCCGACACGGTCGCGGCGGCGGCGCGCCACGCGAAGCTGCGCTACCTGAACGTCGACCTCGCGCGCGCGGAGGACAAGCCGACGCTGTTCCACGAACTCGCCCGCGGGCTCGAGCTGCCGGATCATTTCGGCAACAACTTCGACGCGCTCGCCGACTCGCTCGAAGACCGCGACTGGCTCGGCAAGACCGGCTGCGCCATACGCCTCGGCCACGCGACGCATTACCGCAAGACGCACCCGCACGACTGGGGAACGCTGGAGGAAATACTGTCCGAGGCGTCCACCTTCTGGCGCGAGCGTAATCGCGCGTTCTGGGTGCTGATCGCGTAGAAGCGGTCCCGCGATCGTCCGGCCGATCCGGCGACAGGTTGTCGGATCGATCCGGCGCGCACACCACCGCGTGGCGTACAAGCAACCCCTTTCCGTGCTCGTGATCGTTCATACGTCGAAGCTCGACGTGCTGCTGCTCGAGCGTGCCGATTTCCCGGGGCACTGGCAATCGGTGACCGGAAGCCGCGACGACGATGAAGACCTCGCCACGACGGCGCGACGCGAGCTGCACGAGGAAACGGGCATCGACGCGGACGCGTTCGGCGGCCCGGTCGCCTGGAACATGACGCAGGACTACGAGATCTTTCCGCAATGGCGGCACCGCTATCCACCGGGGACGACGCACAATACCGAGCACGTCTACTCGCTCGACGTGCGCGCGCCGGTGCCGGTGACGCTTGCGCCGCGCGAGCACCTGCGACACGAATGGCTGCCCTGGCGAGAGGCGGCCGCCCGCTGTTTTTCCTGGTCCAACCGCGATGCGATTCTCGCGCTGCCGTCGCGGCTCGGCCGCAACGAATGAGGATTTCCATGCGCACGTCCGCTTTGCTTGCCTGCATCGCGCTCGCCTTCTGCATCGATGCCGCATCCGCCCAGACCGTCCTCGACATCGGGCCGGTGTCGCTGCCGGTCGTCACGATCACCGCCACCGCGACGAGCAGCGTCGCCAACGATCGGATGCACGCGTTCCTGCGCGCCGAAGCCGAGGACGCCGATGCGGGCAAGGCCGCGAGTCAGGTGAACGCGCGCATGGCGCGTGCGCTGTCCCGCGCGCGCGGCGTTGCCGGCGTCGAGGCGGCGTCCGCGGGCTACAGCTCGTATCAGGTCACCGAGCAGAACAAGCCGGTGCGCTGGCGCGTGGCGCAGGCACTTTCGCTCGAGAGCGGCGACTTCGCCGCACTCTCGGATCTGGTGTCGAAGCTGCAGGGCACCGACGGGCTGTTGTTGTCGAATCTCAATTTTTCGGTGAGCGACCAGACGCGGCGCGGTGCCGAGGATGCGCTCACGCAGCAGGCAATCGGGAACTGGCAGCAACGTGCGCAGGCGGCAGCGAAAGGTTTCGGCGCGAACGGCTGGCGCGCCGGCCGCATCACGATCCAGGGCAACGACTACGGACGCCCGCCGCAGCCGATGTACCGCGCCTCGGTCCAGGCGGATCGCGCCGCGCCGGTCGCAGTCGAGGCCGGCATGAGCGAGATCACCGTCACCGTGAGCGGCGAGGCGATACTCGACCAGGCGCGCGCGCGCTGAATCAGCGGATCGCGAAATCCACGCGCGTCGGCGCGCCCTTGTCGGCGATGCCGTCGGCCGTGAGCTTCGGCGCGACGACGAACACGCGCTCGGGCGCGATCGCGCCGTCGCCGGCCAGCCATTCCTTCACCGTTTGCGCGCGCCGGTTGGCGAGCGCGGCGAGCGCCTGGTCGTCGGCGCGGTAACTCGCGAGCAGCAGAGACTCCATCTCGGCCGGCGGAATCGATTTGGCGAAGCCCAGGAAATTGCGCGGCTTGCCGGGAAGATCGGTCGCCTTGTACACGGCTTCGAGCAGCTTCGGATACTCGTTCTCGTCGACCCTGATCGCGTCGACGTTGGACGTCGATTCGCCGTCCTCGGCAAGCGCCTTCTGCTTCTGCACGCGGATCGAGCGATCGAGCGTCGCATGCTCGAGGCCGTTGCGATCCACGTCAGGAGCGACGCGGCCGATGACGTCCATCTTCAGTCCCGGGCGATCGGCGAGCGCCTTGGCGAGCGTCTGTAGCTTGCTCTGCGCGTCGGCCGAGAGATCGGCGCGACCGGGTCCAAACTCGACGTAAGCGAGCTGCTCGCCTGCGGGTCCGCCGGCAATCGCTCCGAGCAGCGCGAACGGCGCGGTGATCGCCTTCGTGATCAGGTTGACGAAGATCTGCACGATCACGCCCCACACCGAAAATTTCGGATCGTCGAGCGTGCCCTGGATCGGCAGGTCGAGATTGATCAGGCCGTTGCGATCCTTCAGCAGCGAGACGGCAAGCAGCACCGGCAGTTTCGTCGCCGTGGGACTGTCGACGTGCTCGCCGAACGTCAGCTGGTCGAGCTTCAGCCTGTTGGTGGCAGCGAGCTTGCGGTTGTCGATCTTGTAGTGAACCTCGAGCGACAGCTTGCCCTTCGTGATGCCGTAGCCCGCGTACTTGACCGAGTACGGCGTCAGCGGCGGCAGGTCGACGTCGCTGGCCTTGCCGGTGAGGTCGAGCGAGATCTCCTCCGCGAACGGATTGATCGTCCCGCGAACGTCGACCGGCGCCGTGCCTTCGACGCGCCCCGCGAGCTGCACTTCGCCGGCCTGCGTCTTCGACAGCGCCGACACGCTCCCCGTGACGCCCGTGAGATGCGCGTTGTAGTTCGGCTTCACGAAAAAATCGGAGTACTGCACCTCGCCGTCCGCGACCTCGATGCGCCCGATCGACACCGGCAATCCGTCCTCCGTCGAGGGCGCCCGCAGTTCCTTCGTCGTCGCGCCGGCGACCGCCGAGGGGGGCGCCGCTGCCGGCGAGGCGGCCGGTTCGGGCTTCAGCAGCTCCTTCAGATTGAGCGTCGCGTCCGCGTTCAGGATGACGCGCGCGAAGAACCCGTTCATCATCACGCTGCCCACGGCAATGGCGAATGGCTCGCTCGCCGCGTCGATGCCCGTCAGCGAAACCGTCTTCCACCGCATGAGCTCCTGCGACGTCGGGCGGTCGAGCGATCCGAAATCGGTGATCGTCGCGTCGCCCTTGTAGCTCATCCGCGGAGCGCCGCTGCGCGGCGTCGCATAGACGATCCGGCCGCGGGCGTCGACGCTGCCGCCGGTGACGACAATGTTCGTCTGCGGCTCGAAATACGGTCGCAACGGAACGAGGTCGATGCCTCGCGCATCGACGCGCCAGTCGGCGGCGAGCGGATCCAGGACGAGCGTTCCGTTCACCGCGACTCTTCCCTTCCCGCCGATCCGCACGGTCGCGTCCACCTCCGACCTGGCGTCGCCAGCCGCGCTGAAATTGCCGACGCTCACCCGCAGGTCGGGAATGCGAAGCTTCACCGCCGGCGTGACGCTGCGATCCTCGAAATCGGCCCCGATGCGCTCAACGTCGAGCTTGCCGATCGTTAACTTGAATTCCTGCGACCCCGTCCCCGCCGCCTTTCCCGTATCCGGTTTCGCCGTCGTTTCAGATCCGCGCACCAGCCGCTGGAAATTCACCGTTCCGTCGGCCTCGCGCAGCACGCGCAGCGAGCCGCGCTGCAGCGCCACGCGGTCGATGGCCATGCTGCGGCGACCCAGGTCGAACGCGACGCCGTCGATCGTGCCGGTGGCAACACGCCAGAGCGGGTTCCTGTCGCCACGGATGGCGGTTTCGAGATCGGCGAGCTTCGCCGTTCCGCCGGACAACGTGATTTGCGGCCCCGTTCCGTCGGCGGTGAACTCGCCCGCCAGGTCGAGCGTGCCGCTGCGCACGTCGAGGCTCAGGACGGGCGCGTAGTACGGGTACAGCTTCGCGAGATGAAACTTCGTGAATGCGAAGCGCCCCCGTGCACCCGGGCGAGCGACGTCGACCTCGCACTTCATCTCGAACCGTGCGCCATCGTCGACGTCGAACGCGAGCGTGGCCTCGCCCGGCGCGCCGCTCGAAACGATGCGCCGCCCGGTGGCCGCGACGCTGGACAGCGCCGCCTCGAACGCGGGGCTCACCGAGCGATCGGCGATGCGCAATCGGCCATCGGCGACGCGCGCGTCCTCGATGCTTAACCTCCACGCGGATGCGGATGCAGTCGACGCGCCACCGGCCGTTGGCGATCCGGCTCGCGCACCTGCCCGTGCGGCCGCGGGTGCTGCGAAGAGCCGCGCGAACTCGAGCGTGCCGTCGGCCTCGCGACGCAAATCGGCGTCCGGCGCGTCGACGACTATGCGCTCGAATGCGATCGAGCGCGCGAGCCAGTCGAGCTTCGCGAGCGCTACGTCGACCGATTTCGCCGCGGCGAGCGGCGAGCCGTCCTGGCGTGCGAACGACGGCTTGTCGATGCGCGCCGTTCCCCCCAGCGTCAGCGTGCGCGCCACGCCGTTCTCGGTGACGAACGCCAGCTGCAGCCGCGTCGTCAGCGCGCCGTCGACGAGCTTGATGCCGCCGGGCAACGCCATGTACACGGCATATTTCGCGAGCGGCAGCGCGTCGAGGTTCCATTCGAGCGTGGCTTGTTTCGTATCGGCGAACGGCGACGTCGAGTTCGCCTGCATCGCGAAGCGCGTCCCGTCGAACGTACCGTCGAACCTCGGCGTGACATGGATTTGCGCGTCGTGCGGCAGGCTCGACAGGAACGGGAGCCCGATGCCGATGTCGGACGCGACGAGGCGGCGCCCGTGCGGGCGATCGTCGAGGACGACCTCGGCGCCGTCGACCTCGATGTTGTTGAGCGAGAACAGCGGCGATGGTCCTTCCGGTTGGGCATCGGCCCTGGTGATCAGGTCGTCGACGTTGTAGGTGCCGTCTGCGTTGCGCGTCAGCTCGATGCGCGGCTGCGAGAGCCGGACCGCGTCGAACACCGGAGCGCGATAACGCAGCGACGCCGCCGACACATCGAGGTCGAGCGCGGCGAAGCGCGCGAGGAAGCGGCCGGGCTCGCGGTCCGCGAGCGCGAAGTCCGTGACGCGCCCGCGCAGCGTGAAGGGATTGAACTCGACGCGGCCGATCGTCGCCTGGCGGTCGAACGCATCGGTCAGTGCCGCTTCGAGCCGCGGCTTGGCGACGAGCGGCAGCACGAGAAAGCCGAGCAGCGCGTACACGGCGACCAGCACGGCGAGCGTGACGGCGCCATTGCGCAGCCGGCGCAGCCACGTCGAGCGCGGGACGGCTCTTGCCGCAGGCTCTACCGTCACGGGTTTCGTCGCATTGTCCAAGGAACGCGTCACCATCGCGAATGCCTAAGCGGTGCCGCCAATTCTATTTGAGAAACCCGCGGCGTAGAATCGTCCCAGGGTGCAGCGGCGCGCGTTGCATGCGCCGACAAGAATAGCGAGAGCGATGGAACTCGATCCGGTCTTCCTGTCACGCCTCCAGTTCGCATTCGTCATCGCGTTCCACATCCTGCTGCCGGCATTCACTGTCGGCCTGGCCTCGTTCATCGTCCTGCTCGAAGGCCTGCAGCTGTTCAAGCGCAGTCCGCTCTACCTTCGGCTGTCGGTGTTCTGGACGCGCATCTTCGCGGTGTCGTTCGGCATGGGGGTTGTCTCGGGCATTGTCATGCCATTCCAGTTCGGCACCAACTGGAGCCGCTACACCGATGCGACCGGCAACGTGCTCGGCCCTCTCTTCGCCTACGAGGGGTTGATCGCGTTTTTCCTCGAGGCGGGCTTTCTCGGAATCATGCTGTTCGGCCGCAAGCGCGTGCCGCCGTGGGCGCACTTCTTTGCCGCCGTCATGGTGGCGCTCGGCACGCTGTTCTCGTCGTTCTGGATCCTGGCGGCGAACAGCTGGATGCAGACACCTGTCGGTCACGAACTCGTCGACGGTCGCTACGTGCCGGTCGACTGGCTGGCAATCATCTTCAACCCATCGTTCCCCTACCGCCTCGTGCACACGGTGACCGGCTTCTATCTGACCACGGCGTTCGCGGTGCTGGGCGTGACAGCGTGGCATCTGAAGCACGGCCGCCATGTCGACGAGGCGCGCGCGGTGATGCGCATGACCGTGACGTTCATTGCGATCTTCGTGCCGATCCAGATCATTGCCGGTGACCTGCACGGCATCAACACGATGCACCACCAGCCGGTGAAGCTCGCGGCGATGGAAGGCCTGTGGGAGACGCAGGCGCGCGCGCCGGCGGTGCTGTTCGCGATTCCGGACCAAAGGGCCGAGCGCAACTACGCCGAGATTTCCATACCGGTGCTCGCCAGCATCTATCTCGCGCATTCGCCGGACGCAGTGATCAAGGGCCTGAAGGAAGCGCCGCCCGAGGACCGGCCGCCGGTCGCGCCTGTGTTCTACGCGTTTCGCGTGATGGTCGGCGTCGGCATCCTGATGCTCGCGATGGCGGTGTGGGGGCTGTGGCTGCGCAGGCGCGGCCGGCTCGACACGACGCGCGCGTACCTGAACGCCTGCATCGCGATGTTGCCTGCCGGATTCGTCGCCGTGCTCGCCGGCTGGACCGTCACCGAGGTCGGGCGGCAGCCGTGGGTGGTCTACGGGTTGATGCGCACGCGCGACGCCGTTTCGCCATCGCTGACCGGTGCCGACGTGCTGCTGTCGATCGCGCTCTACGTCGCCGTCTACCTGATCATATTCGGCGCGGGCATTTTCTACATGGCGCGGCTCGCGCGCTCCGGCCCGCCCGCCCACGTCGAGATGCGCGAGCCGCATCTGACCGAGCGACCGGCGCGACCGCTGTCCGGCGCGCACGCGGAACTGCCCTGACGGCCCCCGCCATGCATCTCGACCTCGTCCCGGTGTGGACCGTCATTCTCGGCGTCGCGGTGTTCATGTACGTGCTGCTCGACGGCTTCGACCTCGGCATCGGCATCCTGTCGCCGCTCGCGCGCGACGACGATGCGCGCACGCTGATGATGAACACCATCGCGCCGATCTGGGACGGCAACGAAACGTGGCTGATCATGGGCGGCATGGGGCTGCTCGCGGCATTCCCGGTCGCGTTCGCGATCATTATCCCGGCCGTGTATTTTCCGATCCTGCTGATGTTGCTGGGCCTCATTTTTCGCGGCGTCGCGTTCGAATTCCGGCTCGGAAAAACGAGCCACCGCCAATTCTGGGATGCCGGCTTCTTCTGGGGATCTGCCATCGCCACATATTTTCAGGGCGTCGTGCTCGGGATGTTCGTCGAGGGGTTTTCGGTGACGGGCCGCGAGTTCTCCGGCACGAGCTTCGATTGGGTGAGCGCGTTTCCGCTCGCCACGGGCGCGGGCCTGCTCTTCGGCTATGCGCTGCTCGGAGCCGGATGGCTCGTCCTGAAGACGGAAGGCGAGATCCAGCAGCGCGCGCGACAGCACGCGACGATCGCGCTCTACGGCGTGCTCGCGTTCATCGCGATGGTGAGCGTGTGGACGCCGCTGACGCACGCGCGCGTCGCCGAGCGCTGGTTCAGCGTGCCGAACGTCTACGGTTTCGCACTCGTTCCTGTCGTGACGGCCGGCATCGCATGGATCACCTGGCGGTCGCTCCGCACCGGCGGCCGGGATCACGTGCCGTTCATCGGCGCGATGGGTCTCTTCGCGATGTGCTACCTGGGGCTCGGCATCAGCGTGTTTCCGTACATCGTCCCGTACGCGTTCACGCTGTGGGACGCCGCGGCGGTGCCGTCGACACAGATGTTCCTGCTGATCGGCACACTGTTCCTGCTGCCGATCATCTTCATGTACCTCGGCTGGTCGTATTACGTCTTTCGCGGCAAGGTCACGGCCGACGTCGGCTACCATTGACGCCTCGCCGATGAGGCAGCTCCGCGCGCATCCGCGGAGTGCAGCGAGCGCGAAGGGCCGCCCCGAAGCACCGATGGCAATGGCTGTCATCGGAAGCGCGTCAGCGCGGAGGGTGGGCCAGTTGTCGCAGTCTGCGTTTGGGATGGCACAGGCATGCCGACATGACGAACGACGCCACCCGCGGACCTGGATATGCGCCGCAGTGGTTTGCCGCGGCCGCCGGAGGGCTGACGCAGGCGGCTCTGCTCGCAGGCGGCGTCGGCCTGTGGGAGTGGCCGGCCGACCACACCGTCCTCGCATTGTCACCGTATCTCGCAACGCTGCTCGGGTATCCGGCGAGCGATTCCGGGTGGACGAAAGCGTCCTTCCTCGCGCGATTGGCACCCAACGACAGGCCGCGCTTCGAGCAAGCAATAGAAAACGCGATGGCGACCGGCGGCGAGGTCGACGTCGAGTTCCGCATCGCCGACGTGCATGGCAGCCAGCGTTGCTTCACCGCGAAGGGCTGCCTGATGCGCGACGGCGGCACCGCGCGCATCATCGGCACGATGCAGGAGATCCCGGCCGGCGTCATCACGGAGCGAAGAATGCGCCGGCAGCAGGCTGCGCTCCTCGACCTCGTGTCCAGCGAGCGCGCCGCGAGAACCTCGGTCGACGACGCGTTCGCGCGGATCACCGAGGTCGCGGGCACGACGCTCGACGTCGAGCGCACGAGCATCTGGCTTTTCTCCGACGACCGGAAAGAGCTTGTCTGCCGCAGCCTTTATCGCCGCAGCCTCGGCCGGCAGATGGCAGGCGCGAGGCTCGACGCTGCGACGTTCCCAAGGTACGTCGCAGCGCTCGAGCAGAATCGGGCGCTCGACATTCCGGACGCACGCAGCGACCCGCGCACCCGCGAGCTCGCCGCAGGTTATCTCGTTCCGCTCGGCATCACGTCGATGCTCGAAGCCACGATCCGCATGGACACCGGCGAGCTCGCCGGTGTCGTCTGCCACGAGCACGTCGGTCCGGTGCGCGAGTGGCTGCTCGACGAAAAAAGCTTTGCGGCGTCGATCGCCGACATGGTGACGGCGGTGCTCTCGGACGAGCGCCGCCGCCGCCTGACCACCGCGCTCGCGCGCAGCGAGGAGCGATATCGCACGTTCGTGGCGATTGCCACCGAGGCAATTCTCGGCGCCGAGTTCGATCCGCCCGTCGACACGCGGCTCTCGCTTGCGCAGCAGACGACCGACGTCACCGCGCGCGCCGTGATCGCCGAGTGCAATCCGCCGCTCGCGCGCATGCTCGGCGTCAACGGCGCAGACACACTGCGTGGCCGCGAAGTCTCCGCGCTGCTGCCCGAAGGAATCGCCCACCGGATCGCGGCCGAATGGGTGCGCGCCGGCTATCGGTTCAGCGAGCACGAATTCGAGATTCCAGCGAGCGACGGCGGAAAGCGCTCCGTGCTCGGATCGAGCGTCGGCGTGATCCGCGATGGCCTGCTGGTCGGCATGTGGTCGACGTGGCGGGACATCACGGGCCGCAAGGCGGCGCTCGACCGGTACGCCTATCTCGCGCGGCACGATTCGCTCACCGGGCTCCCCAACCGCACGTGGCTGAGCGAGCGCATCGCCGAGTGCCTCGCCGACGCCGCGACGAAGGGCGAGCCGCTCGCGCTGCTGCTGATGGACCTCGACCGCTTCAAGGAGATCAACGACGTGCTCGGGCACCATGCCGGCGACGAGCTGCTGAAGCAGATCGGTCCCCGGCTCGCACCGCTGCTCGACGCGAAGCACGGCGAGATAGCGCGCCTCGGCGGCGACGAGTTCGCGATGATTTTCCGGCGCATCGGGAACGACTCCGCGGCGCTCGCGGTGGCCGCCGACGCCGCGGCCGCCCTGCGCGAGCCGTTTCACGTCGAAATGCTCAATCTCGGCATCGACGCATCGCTCGGCGCGGCGCTTTACCCGGCGCACGGCCAGGACGCATCCACGCTCCTGCGCTGCGCCGACATCGCCATGTACGAGGCCAAGCGCCGCCACGTCCGCGCCTACGTTTACGCGCCTGAGCTCGACCGGCATTCACCGCGGCGCCTCGCGCTGGCCAATGCGCTGGCCAACGCCATCGCGGCCGGCGAGATCACGCTCGACTACCAGCCCATCGTCGCGCTGCGGCCACGGGGCCTCGCGGGCGTCGAAGCGCTCGCGCGGTGGCGCCATCCGGACCTCGGCGTGGTCGAGCCCGAGGAGTTCGTGCCGATCGCCGAGATGGGCGACCAGATCTGGCACCTGACGCTGCACGTCATCGAGACGGCGGCCCGCCAGTGCAACGCGTGGCGCGCCGAAGGGTTCACGACGACGGTCTCCGTCAACCTCGCGATGCGCGTGTTGATGGATCGATATTTCACGGCCGACGTACGCCGCATCCTCGAGCGTCATCGCCTGCCCGGCGCCATGATGCACTTCGAGATCACCGAGAGCGCGATGCTTTCCGAACCGTTGCGCGCGACCGAGATCATCGGCGAGCTGAACGCGCTCGGCATCGGTTTTTCGATCGACGACTTCGGCATCGGTTTTTCGTCGCTGTCGACGCTGAAGCAGCTGCCGCTTGCGAGCCTCAAGATCGACCGTACGTTCATCGCGGACGTGGCGACGAGCGAGCGCGACGCGTCGATCGTTCGCTCGACGATCCAGCTCGCGCACGGGCTGGGCCTCGCGGTGATCGGCGAGGGTGTCGAATCGGCCGATTGCCTTGCGGCGCTCGACCGGATGGAGTGCGATCGCGTGCAGGGATACGGGGTGGCGCACCCCATGGAGGCGTCCCGGCTCGTCGATTGGGCTCGCGCGAACGGCTATCACGCGCCGGCCTGATCGACGTGAGCCGGCCCGAGCGAAGTCCGGGCGATGTCAGTGCGCGGGCGGCTGCGACCCGAGCGCGGCGCTCCAGCGCACGGCGATTTCCTCGAGGCGTGCGGGCGCGTGCGCGACGAGCGGGCATGCCGCATTCCTCACGATCTGCCGGTCGCGCTCCGCCGTCATGTACTCCACCGGCGACTTGCCGTCGATGCGCGCAAGCAGCAGCGCCGGCAGCAGGCTCGCGATCCGCACCTCGATCGCGTCGCGCAGCTCCCACGTCACGCCGCCGAGGTACGCATGCGCAAACGCCCGGTAGCACGCGAGATAGCCGGGCGCCCATTGCGGTCGCGCCACGCATTTCAGCAGGAAGTGGTTGAGGCAGAACGCGGCGTCGAACGCCGGATCGCCGTACCACGCGCACTCGGCATCCAGGAGCACGGGACCACGTGGCCCGAGCAGGATGTTCTTCGGGCTCATGTCGCCGTGGACGAGCGCGCGCCGCGTCGCGGCGGTCCGCTCGGCCAGCGCGGACAGAGCACTCGCGAGATCGGGGTGGCGCGCGGCCGTCGCGAGCAGGTAGGGCTCGAGCCGGATCGCGTGAAAGATCGCATCGGTTGCGAATCGTGCTGCGACGTCGCGGTTGTCTGCGCTGGCCGCATGGAGCTGCACGACGATGCTGCCCACGCTCGCCGCCGCATCGGGCGCGACGTCGCCGTCGAGGAGCTTCCGCTTCCACACCGGATAGCGCACGGGATCGAGGTACGCCATTGCCAGGATGCCGCGGCTTGCATCGCTTGCGATCGGTTCGGGAACGTTGTCGGGAAAGCGTTCGAACGCGAACCCGAGCCACGCCCATTCGTACGCATTGCGTTCGACCGGCGCATCCCACTCTTGCGCGACCTTGAGCCGCGGCAACGCGCGCTTGATGCAGAGCGTTCGCTCGCCCACGTCGACGCGCCAGATATCCGAAGACACGCCGCCCGCGAGCGGCGTCCATGTGACGGCATCGCCTCGTCGCGCAAGTTTCCGGTCGTACAGGAAATCGCACAGAACGGCGTCGGGCCCGCGCTGATTCATTGGATTGCCCTCTGCGCTGACGCGCTTCGGGCTCGTTCACCCTCGGGGCGGCGCTTCGGGCTCACCGGACCTTCCTGCGAGTGCACCGACGCCCGCGTACGGCGCGCGCGAGCGCTCCTCGATGCGCAGCAGCTGGTTGTACTTCGCGACGGTGCTCGACGTGCGCAGCGACCCGATCTTGACCTGGCCTGCGGACGTGCCCACGGCGAGGTCCGCCATGAAGGCATCCTCCGTCTCGCCGGACCGGGCGGACACGATCGTCGCGTAACCCGCTGCCTTTGCCTGTGCGATCACGTCGAGCGTGCCGGTGAGCGTGCCGTTCTGGTTCATCTTCACGAGCACCGCATTGGCTGCGCGTTCGCGGACACCGTGCGCGAGCCGGTCCGGATGGGTCGCGAACAGATCGTCGCCGACGAGTTGAAGCGCCCCGCCTTGCTTCAGCGTGAGCATGCGCCAACCGTCCCAGTCTTCCTCGCCGAGCGCGTCTTCGACGGAAACGACGGGGAATTCACGCGCCCACGCCGCGACCATGTCCGTCATGCCGGCGGCGTCCAGCGTACGGCCCTCGCGCGCCAGGCGATACGTGCTCGTGGCCGTCGCGAGCGTCGTGGCGGCGACGTCGATCGCGATGCCGACATCCTGTCCGGGCACGAGACCCGCGCGAGCAATCGCGTCGCAGAGCAGGAGAAGCGCGTCGCGACCCGTAGCGCATCCGGGCGCGAGTCCGCCCTCGTCCGCGAGAAGCGTGGAATATCCGCGCTCGCGCAACACGTCATCGGCCGCCGAGCGCACGCGCGCGATCACGTGGATCGCATCGGCGATCGACGCAGCACGCAACGGCACGGCGAGAAAATCCTGGACGTCCATGCCACGCCCCGCATGCAGGCCGCCGCTCAGGATGTTGGTCATCGGCAGCGGCATCGTCGGCGCAGTGCCCGCGAGCTCCGCGATGCGCTCGTGCGCGGCCTGCCTGCGCGCGTCGGCGGCTGCACGGCAGACCGCGAGCGACACGGCGAGCGTGGCGTTGCCGCCGAGGCGTTGCCATTGCGGCGTGCCGTCGAGCTCGCGCATGCGATCGTCGACGCTTCGCTGGTCCTGCGCATTCATGCCGCGAAGCGCCGCCGCGATCTCGCCTTCGACGCCCGCGATCGCTCGCCGCACGCCGAGGCCGCGATAGCGCGCCGGATCGCCGTCGCGCAATTCGTGCGCTTCCGCCGTGCCCGTCGACGCGCCCGACGGCACGCTCGCACGGCCGAGGCTGCCGTCTTCGAGCAGCGCGTCCGCCTCGACCGTGGGCCGGCCGCGCGAGTCGAGGATCTCGCGGGCGGCGAGCGCCCGGATCGTGGTCATGCGCTCATTGGAACACTTTTCGCGCTGACGCACTCGCGGGCTTGTTCGAGCTCTCGGAGTTTTCGCGCGCGGGACCGCACGTCGCGTTCGGTTCCCTACCCTTCACACGCGCACGAAAAAGGCGCCGCAAAAGGCGCCCTGTTCGTGGTGCGGCGTCGTACGCGTCGCGCGTCGATCAGAAGCGGAAATCGACTCCTGCGACGTAACTGTCCACCCGGATGCGGTCGTTCTTCGCCCACTCGGCGAATACGCCCCAGTTTGAAGCGAACCACCACCGCGCGCCGACGCCGTATGCCGCCTCGTCCTGCCGCTCGTTGCGATTGGACGTGTTGATCGGGCCGTTGGCATTGAACTTGAGCTCGGAGTGCGCCCAGCCGATGCGGCCGTAGAGGTCGACGTTGTTGATCGGAATGATGCCGACCAGCGACAGGATCGCGGAGCGTGCTTTCGCGGACCCGTCGACCCTCACGGCATTCCCGACGGCGTCGCCGTGGAAATCATACCGGCCAAAGTCGTAATACCCGAGCTCGACCGCTGCATACGGGCTGAAGCGCCAACCGCCGCGAACCGTCCACGACGTGTCGTTGTCGTCCAGCGTCGCATTGTTGAGCCCCGTCAGGTCGCTGGCCGATCGGCTGAGGTGGCCCATGCCGGCGCCGCCCCCGATGTACCACGCGTTTTGCGGATACGGGCCCCAGATCGGGGCCGGGGACTGCGCGAATGCGACCGACGACGCGCCGGTCAGCAGTGCTGCCCACACCATCCTGCTGTGCTTCATTCAAGCCTCCACCGAGTCAAAAGAATCATGGCGCGCACGCCATGCTCCGCTCCTCCGAGCGAGTCATTCTTTTGCAGCTTGTGACTTCAACATCCGGCGCCCCGGACGGCGGGCGCACGGCAATAGCTTCCGAACCGCGAACGCCCGCGAAGTTCCGTACATCCGGAAATTCACGCGTCCGTGAACCACGGGCGGCCGCTCCCGCACGCACGAAAAAGGCGCCACACGGGCGCCTTGTTCGCGATACTGCTGTCTCGTGTCACGCGGCCGGCGTCGACTCCGCGGTGTGCGGCTGCTTCGCGTCGTCCTCGGCCGCCGCTTTCATCGACAAGCGAACGCGGCCTTTCTCGTCCGCCTCGAGCACCTTGACGCGCACGACCTGGCCTTCCTTCAGGTAGTCGGACACCTGGTTGACGCGCTCCTTGGCAATCTGCGAGATGTGCAGCAGGCCATCCTTGCCGGGCAGAAGCTGCACGATCGCGCCGAAGTCGAGCAGGCGCAGCACGGGTCCCTCGTAGATCTTGCCGACCTCCACTTCCGCGGTAATCGCCTCGATGCGCTTGCGCGCGACGTTGCACGCCTCGGCGTTGACCGATGCGATCGTGATCGAGCCGTCGTCCTGGATGTCGATCGTCGTGCCGGTTTCCTCGGTCAGGGCACGGATCACCGAGCCGCCCTTGCCGATCACGTCGCGAATCTTCTCCGGGTTGATCTTGAACGTCATCATCCGCGGCGCGTGCTCCGAGACTTCCGCGCGCGCGTGCGGCACCGCTTCCTGCATCAGCTTCAGGATGTGCAAACGGCCTTCGCGCGCCTGCGACAGCGCGACGGCCATGATCTCCTTCGTGATTCCCTGGATCTTGATGTCCATCTGCAGCGCCGTTATGCCGCGGTCGGTGCCGGCGACCTTGAAGTCCATGTCGCCCAGGTGATCCTCGTCGCCGAGGATGTCGGTGAGCACCGCGAAGCGGTTGCCTTCCTTGATGAGGCCCATGGCGATGCCGGCGACGTGCGCCTTCGTGGGCACGCCGGCGTCCATCAGCGCGAGACTCGCGCCGCACACCGACGCCATCGAGGAGCTGCCGTTCGACTCGGTGATCTCGGAGACCACGCGAAGCGAGTACGCGAATTCCTCGGCCGTCGGCAGCACGGCCATCAGCGCGCGCTTTGCGAGGCGGCCGTGGCCGATCTCGCGGCGCTTCGGCGAGCCGACGCGGCCGGTTTCACCCGTCGCGTACGGCGGCATGTTGTAGTGGAGCATGAAGCGATCGCGGTATTCGCCCATCAGCGCGTCGACGATCTGCTCGTCGCGCGCCGTGCCGAGCGTCGCGACGACCATCGCCTGCGTTTCGCCGCGCGTGAACAGCGCCGAGCCGTGCGTGCGCGGCAGGACGCCGGAGCGGATGCTGATCGGACGCACCGTGCGCGTGTCGCGGCCGTCGATTCGCGCCTCGCCGCCCAGGATCTGCTCGCGGACGATCTTCGCTTCGAGGTCGAACAGGATGTTGCCCGCATGGCGGCGCGCATCCGGCGACGCGTCGGCGGCGACACATTCGGCGTCGACGCGCGCGCCGATCTCCTTGATGCGTTGCGAGCGCGCCTGCTTCGAGCGGATGCGATAGGCGTCGCGGAGCTCGGACTCGGCCACGGCGGCGATGCGCGCGATCAGCGCTTCGTCCTTCGCAGGCGGCTGCCACTCCCACAGCGGCTTGCCCCCTTCCTCGACGAGCTGGTGGATGAGCTCGATGGCGGCCTGCTGCTGCTGGTGGCCGTATACGACGGCGCCGAGCATCACTTCCTCGGGGAGTTCCTGCGCTTCGGATTCGACCATCAGCACCGCCGCCTCGGTTCCGGCGACGACGAGATTCAGCTGCGATTGCGCCAGCTGCGTTTTCGTGGGATTCAGGATGTACTGGCCGTTCGCGTAACCGACGCGCGCCGCGGCGATCGGGCCGTTGAACGGAATGCCCGCGAGCGACACCGCCGCGGACGCGCCGATCATCGCCGGGATGTCGGGATCGATCTCGGGATCGACCGAGAGCACGGTGGCGACGATCTGCACGTCGTTGTAGAGCCCGTCCGGAAACAGCGGGCGCAACGGGCGATCGATCAGGCGCGACGTCAGCGTCTCCTTTTCCGACGGCCGTCCTTCGCGCTTGAAGAAGCCGCCGGGAATCTTGCCGGCGGCGTACGTCTTCTCCTGATAGTCGACGGTCAGCGGGAAGAAGTCCTGGCCGGGCTTCGGCTGCTTGGCGGCAACGGCGGTCACCAGCACGACGGTGTCGCCGAGACTCGCAAGCACGGCGCCGCCCGCCTGGCGGGCGATTTCGCCGGTTTCGAGCGTCAGCGTCAGGTTGCCGTAGGAAACGGATTTGCGGATGGGATTGGGCACTCTTGACCTCGCGATGAAAATGACGATGGCCGCGCTTGTCGACGCGGCCATCCGGATGGGGACTTCAGGCGGGCGGCAGGCCTCGCTGCCTCGACAGCCCGCGGCGGGTGAAGCGATTGCTCAACGCAGGACGCTCGTGCGCGGCAGCGGAATCGGCCGGCTTCGCGCTACTTGCGCAGGCCGAGCTTCTCGATCAGCGACCGGTAGCTGTCGGTGTTGCGCGACTTCAGGTAATCGAGGAGCTTGCGCCGGCGGGAAACCATGCGCAGCAGGCCGCGTCGCGAGTGATGATCCTTGACGTTGACCTTGAAGTGATCGTTGAGCCCGTTGATGCGGGCGGTGAGCAGCGCGACCTGGACTTCGGGCGAGCCCGTGTCCCCTGTCGCCCGCTGGTTTTCGGCGATGACCTTCGCCTTTTCTGCAACCGTGACGGCCATGTGCGTTCCTTGTTCGCTCGTTCGGGCTCTTTGGGCAAGAGCGGAATTATAGCTCGGAAAGGGCTTTCGATTCAACCGCATCGGCCCCCTCGACCGGAGCGGCGACGACGCGCCGTGGCCGCGCGAGCCCCTCGGCGACGTCCGCAACGCCGAGCAGCGCCTCGCTGTCGAAAACCGCGACGGCCCCGTCCGGCTGCGTCCCGGCCGCGACCGGCTGGCCCTGCAGGAATCGGCGCCCGGCATCGGTGGGCACCGAAAGCCGCGGCAGATGATCCACCAGCACGTGCGCGGGCAACAGCGCGGCGTCGCGCCGCGGCTGTTCCATGGCCTCGAGCGCCTCGAGTGCGACGGCGTTCGCAATGTCGAAGCCGCCGCTCGCCGTCCGGCGCAGCGCGGCCAGGTGCGCGCCGCAGCCGAGCGCGTCGCCCAGGTCGGCGGCGAGTGTGCGGACGTAGGTCCCCTTGCTGCATGCCACGTCGAGCATTGCATCGGGAGGCGTCCAATCGAGCAGTTCGAGCGCGTGGATCGTGACTTCGCGCGGCATTCGCGGCACTTCGATGCCGCGGCGGGCGTATTCGTAATGCGGGCGCCCCTCGAACTTCAGCGCGGAGTGCGCGGGCGGGGTCTGCGTGATTGCACCCACAAAGCGGCGAAGCGCCGTTTCCAGGTCGTTGCGCGTGAAGGCAAGCGGCTTCGTCGCGGTCACGTCGCCTTCGGCATCGTGCGTGGAAGTCGCGATGCCGAAGCGGACGGTGGCCGCGTAACGCTTCGGCGCGTCGAGCAGGAACTGCGCGAAGCGCGTTGCCACGCCGAAGCAGATCGGCAGCAGGCCGGATGCGAGCGGGTCGAGCGTTCCGGTGTGTCCTGCCTTGTCGGCGTTGTACAGCCGCTTCGCGCGCAACAGCGCGGCGTTCGACGTAAGCCCGCGCGGCTTGTCGAGCAGCAGCACGCCGTCGACGCGCCGCCGCGGAACGCGGGTCATGGAATTATCGCTCTGGCCCCGAAGCCGGCTCATTCTCCGGCGTCAGCGAAGTCGCTGCTCTCGACCCCGAAGTCGATTCATTCTCCGGCGTCAGCGAAGTCGCTGCTCTTGACCCCGAAGTCTTGCGGTCGGCGGCGATCGCCTCGTCGATCAGCTGCGACATCCGCATGCCGGACTCGATCGAATCGTCGTACGCGAAGTGAAGCTGCGGCGGCGAGTAGAGATTGAGACGATGCCCGAGTTCGCCGCGCAGGAATCCGGCCGTCCGCGTGAGTGCCTTGACCGCGGCTTCGGCACTTTCGCGGCCGGCAAGGTGTGTGAAGCGCACCGTCGCGTGCGACAAATCCGCCGACACGTCGACGCCGGTGATCGTCACCGGGCCGACGCGCGGATCCTTGACTTCGTTGGCGAGCAGGTCCGCGACTTCGCGCTGAATCTGGTCGCCGACGCGGTGCGCGCGCTGAGACGTGCGCTTCACAGCGTCCTGCTCACCTCGACGATCTCGTACACCTCGAGCTGATCCTTCTGCTGGATGTCGTTGTAGTTGCGAATCGACAGCCCGCACTCGAACCCGGCCTTGACCTCGCGCACGTCGTCCTTGAACCGCTTCAGCGAATCGAGCTCGCCGTCGTGGATGACGACGTTGTCGCGCAGCACGCGGATCTTCGCGCCGCGCCGCACCACGCCTTCGACCACGTAGCAGCCGGCCACCGTGCCGACCTTCGAGATCCGATACACCTCGCGCACGTCGACCAGGCCCAGCCGGTTCTCCTTCTGCTCCGGCGCAAGCATGCCGGACAGCGCGGCCTTCACCTCGTCGACCGCTTCGTAAATGATGTCGTAGTAGCGGATCTGCACGCCGTTCGACTCGGCGAGCTTGCGCGCCTGCCCATCCGCGCGGACGTTGAAGCCGATCACCACCGCCTTCGACGCGAGCGCCAGGTTGATGTCGGATTCGGTGATCCCGCCGACGCCGGCGTGCACGATGTTCACCTTGACCTCGTCGGTGGACAGCTTCGTCAGCGCCTGCTGCAGCGCCTCGTAGCTGCCCTGCACGTCGGCCTTGACGATCAGCGTCAGCGTCTTGACGCCGGACTCGCCCATCTGGTCGAACATGTTCTCGAGCTTCGCCGCCTGCTGCTTCGCGAGCTTCACGTCGCGGAACTTGCCCTGGCGGAAGAGCGCGATCTCGCGCGCCTTGCGCTCGTCGCCGAGCGCCAGCACTTCCTCGCCCGCCAGCGGGACGTCGGACAAGCCCTGGATCTCGACCGGAATCGCCGGACCCGCTTCACCCACCGTCTTGCCGGTCTCGTCGTTCATCGCGCGCACGCGGCCGAACACCGCGCCTGCCAGCACGATGTCGCCGCGCTTCAGCGTTCCCGAATGCACGAGCACGGTCGCGACGGGGCCGCGGCCCTTGTCGAGGCGCGATTCGATGACGATGCCCTTCGCCGGCGCGTCCTTCGGCGCCTTGAGCTCGAGCACCTCGGCCTGCAGCAGGATCGCGTCAAGCAGCGCGTCGATGCCGTGCCCCGTTTTCGCGGAAACCGGCACGAACTGAACGTCGCCACCGTACTCTTCCGGCAGCACGCTCTCCGCGACGAGCTCCTGCTTGACGCGGTCGGGGTTCGCCTCCGGCTTGTCGATCTTGTTCATCGCGACGACGATCGGCACGTTGCCGGCCTTCGCGTGCGCGATCGCCTCTTTCGTCTGCGGCATCACGCCGTCGTCGGCGGCGACGACCAGCACGACGATGTCGGTGACCTTCGCGCCGCGTGCGCGCATCGCCGTGAACGCCTCGTGGCCGGGCGTGTCGAGGAACGTGATCGTCCCCTTCGGCGTCTCGACGTGATACGCGCCGATGTGCTGCGTGATCCCGCCGGCCTCGCCGATCGCGACGCGCGTGCGGCGAATGGTGTCGAGCAGCGACGTCTTGCCGTGGTCGACGTGGCCCATCACCGTGACCACGGGCGGCCGCGGCAGCGCGTCGGCCGCGTGCGCCTGCTCCGTCTCGACCAGCATCGCGTCGGGATCGTCGAGCTTTGCCGCCAGCGCCTTGTGGCCCATTTCCTCGACGACGATCATCGCCGTCTCCTGGTCGATCACCTGGTTGATCGTCACCATCGAGCCGAGCTTCATCATCGCCTTGATCACTTCGGCGGCCTTGACCGACATCTTGTGCGCGAGATCAGCAACGGTGATCGTTTCGGGCACGAATATCTCGCGGACGACCGGGCCCGCTTGCATCGGTTGCGCGGCGGTTGCATCGCCGGACTCGTCGTCGCGGCCGTGCCGCCCACCCTTCGGACCGCGCCAGCCGGTAGTCGTCGCGGCGCCCGCCGGGTCGCCGCGCAGCCGCAGCGCGCGCCGGCGCGCGGCTTCCTCCTGGAACACCTGGCCCGGCGCTTTCTTCGCCGGCTTCTCGCGCTTTTCGCCCGGCTTCGCAGCCGGCCGGTGCAGCGTGCCTTCGGGCTTGCCGGCCGCAGGCTTCGCCGCGGTGGCGGCGGCTGCCTGCGCCGCAGCCTGCGCATCCGCCGCTGCCTTCGCTTCGGCGGCCGCCTTGGCCGCGGCTTCCTCGGCCTCGCGCTCCTTCTTCGTCTTGCGCTTCGCCGCCTCGGCCTGCTTCTTCTGCAGGTCCTCCTGCTGGCGGGCGATCAGTTCCTGCGCCTTGCGCTCCTCGGCTTCACGCGCGGCGATTTCCTCCGCCGTGAGCACGGGTGCCGCGGCCGGCTTCGCCTCCTCGACCACCGTAACAGGCGCCTGCGCATCTTCCTCGCGCCGGACGAGCACGCGCTTCTTGCGCACTTCCACCTGGATCGTGCGCGCCTTGCCGCTCGAGTCGCTCGCCTTGATCTCGGATGTCTGCTTGCGGGTGAGCGTGATGCGCTTCTTGCCGTCGCCGGCGGCGCCGTGCTGCTTGCGCAGGTAATCGAGCAGGCGGGTCTTGTCCTGCTCGGTGAGCCTGTCGCCCTGCTTCTTGCCCGCGACGCCTGCCGCGGTCAGCTGTTCCAGCAACGCGCCGGCCGGCATCTTGAGGTCGGTCGCGAATTGTTCGATCGTCGTCTGCGCCATGCGCTCTCCGTACTGCCAGTCTCTCTTGCCTCGTTACGCTGCGGCCGGTCCCGTCATGCCGCTGCGCCGGTTTGGGGCGCCTCGGTGACCGGCTCGAACCAGTGCGCGCGGGCCTTCATGATCAAGTCCTGCGCCTTCGCGGGCTCCATGCCGGTGAGCTCGACCAGCTCGTCGCCGGCGAGATCGGCCAGCGCGTCGCGCGTGGTGATGCCGTGCGCTGCGAGCTTGCTCGCGATGTCGGTGTCCATCCCTTCGAGCGCGAGCAGAGCCTCCTCGACGTTCTCGACGCTTTCCTCGCGCACGATCGCGTCGGTCAGAAGCGCGTTGCGGGCGCGCGAGCGCAGCTCGTTCACCGTGTCCTCGTCGAACGCCTCGATCTCGTTCATCTCGGTGATCGGGACGTACGCCACTTCCTCGAGCGACGTGAAGCCTTCGCTGATCAGGATGTCGGCGACCTCCTCGTCCACGTCGAGCTTCTCGATGAAGAGCGAGCGCAGCCGGCCGGTCTCGGCCTCGTGCTTCTGCTGCGATTCCTCGACGCTCATCAGGTTCAACTCCCAGCCCGTCATCTCGGACGCGAGGCGGACGTTCTGGCCGCTGCGGCCGATGGCGATCGCGAGATTCTCCTCGTCGACGACCACGTCCATCGCGTGCCTTTCCTCGTCGACGACGATGCTCTGCACTTCGGCCGGCGCGAGCGCGTTGATGACGAGCTTCGCCGGATCTTCCGACCAAAGGACGATGTCGACGCGCTCGCCGGCGAGCTCGTTCGTCACCGCGGTGACGCGCGAGCCGCGCATGCCGATGCACGTGCCCTGCGGGTCGAGACGCGGGTCGTTCGACTTGACGGCGATCTTCGCGCGGATGCCGGGGTCGCGTGCAGCGGCCTTGATTTCGATCAGCCCTTCCTCGATCTCCGGCACCTCGAGCTCGAAGAGCCGCATGATGAACTCGGGCGCCACGCGCGACAGGATGAGCTGCGGTCCCTTGGCGGTGCGGTCGATCTTCATCACGTACGCGCGCACGCGATCGCCCACCCGCAACATCTCTTTCGGGATCAGCTGGTCGCGCGGGATCAGGCCCTCGATGCGCCCGGATTCGACGATCACGTTGCCGCGCTCGATGCGCTTCACCGTTCCCGAGAGAAGGTTGTCGTCGCGCTCGAGGAAGTCGTTCAGGATCTGCTCGCGCTCGGCGTCGCGGATCTTCTGCAGGATCACCTGCTTCGCGGCCTGCGCGCCGATGCGGCCGAACTCGACCGGCTCGAGCGGCGCCTCGACGACGTCGCCGAGCGCGAGCGCGGGATCGCGCTCCGCCGCGTCGGTGATCGCGATCTGGTGCGCCGGCTCCTCGTGCTCTTCGTCAGGCACGACGGTCCAGCGGCGGAAAGACTCGTAGTCGCCCGTCTCGCGGTCGATGGAAACGCGCGCGTCGATGTTGTCGGCGTACTTCTTCTTCGTGGCCGACGCGAGCGCGGCCTCGAGCGCCGTGAAGACGATCTCCTTCGGCACGTTCTTCTCGCGCGACAGCGCGTCCACGAGCAGCAGCAGTTCGCGGTTCATGACTTTCTCCACTCAATGGCGGGGACGAGCCGCGCGCGCGTGATCGTTCCGAACGGGAACGACTTCACGCCGGCGGCGGTCTCGACGAGAACGTCTTCGCCCTCGGTACCCCGCAAAATACCCTTGATCCGTTTCGCGCCGTCCACCGGCGCCGCGAGCGTCAGTTGCGCTTCCTGGCCCGCAAAGCGTGCGTAATCGGCGAGCCGCTTGACGGGCCGGTCGAGGCCCGGCGACGACACCTCGAGGCGCTCGAAGTCGACGTTCTCGACCGCGAACAGCCGCGTCAGGTGATTCGAGACGCTCGCGCAGTCCTCGACGTCGACGCCGCCAGGCTTGTCGATGAACACGCGGACAAGCCGGCTGCGCGCCGACATGTCCCAGTCGACCAGCTCGTACCCCAACGCCGGTACGGTGCGCTCCAGCAGTTCACCGAGGCCCATTCACGCGCTTGATCGCCGAGGAAAAAAAAATGGGCTGCGCCCAGCCCATTTCTCCTTGCTTATCCGGATACGGATTATAGCAGGGAATCGTCCGGAAGGGCAGGCGGGGGCCCGCGCGCGCGGCGGTTTCCAAGCTAAACTTTACGCCGGATTCGCTTCGGAGCCTCCAGATGCCCGACCCCCTGCCGATCGCCAGGCACGGCGACCTCGTACTCGAGCTACTCCCCGCGCTCGCCAATCGCCACGGCCTCATCACCGGCGCGACCGGAACCGGCAAAACCGTGTCGCTGCAGGTCATCGCCGAGCGCATGAGCGGCATCGGCGTGCCGGTGTTCATGGCCGACGTCAAGGGCGACCTGGCCGGCATGAGCCAGGCCGGCGCCATGTCGCCGAAGCTCGGCGAGCGCCTCAAGACGATCGGCGCCGAGGCGCCGGCGTTCACCGCGATGCCCGTCGTGTTCTGGGACGTCTTCGGCGAGCAGGGTCACCCGGTGCGCGCGACGGTGAGCGACCTCGGGCCGCTTTTGCTCGGACGCATCCTTGACCTGAACGACACGCAGCAGGGCGTGCTGGCGATCGTGTTCAAGCTCGCTGACGACAATGGGCTCCTTTTGCTCGATCTCAAGGACCTGCGCGCGCTTCTCCAGTACGCGTCCGACAACGCGCAAAGCCTCCAGACGACCTACGGCAACATCTCGGCGGCGTCGGTCGGCGCGATCCAGCGGGGCCTGCTCAAGCTCGAGCAGCAGGGCGGCGACAAGTTCCTCGGCGAGCCGATGCTGAACATCGACGACCTGCTGCAGACCGACGGCGGGCACGGCAACGTGAACATCCTCGCCGCCGACAAGCTGATGCAGTCGCCGCAGCTCTACGCGACGATGCTGCTGTGGCTCCTGTCCGAGCTCTACGAGCGGCTGCCCGAGGTGGGCGACCGCGACAAGCCGAAGCTCGTATTCTTCTTCGACGAGGCGCATCTGCTGTTCTCCGATGCGCCGAAGCCGCTGCTGGACAAGATCGAGCAGGTCGTGCGCCTGGTCCGCTCGAAGGGGGTCGGCGTGTTCTTCGTCACGCAGAACCCGCTCGACGTGCCCGACATCGTGCTGGGTCAGCTCGGCAATCGCGTGCAGCATGCGCTGCGCGCGTTCACGCCGCGGGATCAGAAGGCGGTCAAGGCCGCCGCCGAGACGATGCGCGCGAATCCGAAGATCGACACCGGGAAGGCGATCACCGAGCTCGGCGTCGGCGAGGCACTGATCTCGTTCCTCGACGAAAAGGGAAGGCCGAACGTCGTCGAGCGAGCCTACGTGCTGCCGCCGGCGTCGCGCATCGGCTCGATCACATCGGACGAGCGCAAGGCGGTGCTGGCGAACTCACCGGTGAAGGGTACCTATGACAAACCGGTCGACCGGGAATCCGCCTACGAGAAACTCGCGAACCGGGCCGCGGTTTCGGCCGGCGCCGCCGACGCGTCCGCCGGCGGCGGCGGTCTCATGGATTCGCTGAAAGGCTCCCTCGGCGGCCTGATGACGGGCAGCGGCCGGAAGGACAGCCTGGTCGAGGCGATGGCGAAGAGCGCCGTCCGCACGATGGGCTCGACCGTCGGCCGCGAGATCGTGCGCGGCGTGCTGGGCTCGCTGCTCGGGGGGCGCCGGCGCTAGCGTGCCTCCGCATCCCCGCGCGCCGGCTAGCGCGGTGCGGTCTGCAGCGCTTTCAAGCGGAACGCCGGCACCGGATGCGCGTAGCCCTTGAGCGTGATCGCGCCGAGCGAATCGACGGTCGCCGCTTCGTCGAGTGCGGCGCGCGCACGCCGGTCGATCAGGATATCGCCGGCACCGGCTTCGTCGCATAGCCGAGCGGCCAGGTTCACGACGCCGCCGATTGCCGAATAGTCGAAGCGTCCCTCGTATCCGAACGCGCCGAGGGTCGCAAAGCCTTTCGCGATGCCGATGCTGAGGTCGAGGTTGTAGTCGAGCTTGGCCCAGCGCTCGCGAAGCGCGCCGAACTGCCGCTGCATCTCGAGCGCCATCGCGGCCGCCCGTTGCGGCGCGTCCGCCACCGGCAGCGGATCGTTGAAGAAAACGAGAATGCCGTCGCCGGCAAAACGGTCGAGTGTCCCCTCGAAGCGCGTGATCAGCGCACCCATCGTCGTGTGGTACTCGCGCAGGACCGCCTGCACTTCCTCGGGCTCCGCCGAGTCGGTGAACGCGGTGAAACCGCAGAGGTCGACGAATACGTAGCAGATCTCCCGGCGATGCGGCGCGAGAATGGACTTGTCGTCTGCGCTCAGGATAGCGTCGCATACCGCGGGCGCGAAGAAGCGCTTCAGCGCCGACATCCGGTCGAGCTCGGCGACCTGTGCGGTAACGCGATCTTCCAGCTTCGCGTTCCAGTCCGCGAGCGCCGCCGCCTGCCGCCGGACTTCGTCCTGGAGTGCCTTGATGCGCAAAAGCGAGCGCACGCGCGCGAACAACTCGGGCTGGTTGATCGGCTTGCCGAGAAAATCGTCGGCGCCCGCCTCGATGCCCTTGATGCGCTCCTGCTGCGCGTCGAGCGAGGTCACGAGCACGACCGGCAGCAGCGCCGTCTGCGGATCGGCGCGCAAACGCCGGCATACGTCGTAGCCGGAAAGCCCGGGCATCATGATGTCGAGCAGCACGAGGTCCGGCATGTCGGCGGCGATGCGCGCAAGCGCCTCCTCGCCGTTCGTCGCCGTAGCGACGCCGTATCCCTTGACACCCAGCAGATCGGCGAGCAGCTTGACGTTGTGCGGCGTGTCGTCGACGACCAGTACCTTGGGCTGTGTCACTGCCGGCGGCGTTTCGACTACCGCGGATTCGGCGGCGCTCATGAGTCCTCTCCGAGCCACTTGCGCACGGTGGCGAGAAACTCCTTCAGGTTGATCGGCTTGCCGATGTAGCCATCGAAGCCGGCTTCGGTGATCAGCTTGCGATCCTGCTGCATCACCGATGCGGTGACTGCGATCACCGGAATCTCCGCCGTCGCCACGTCGGCGCGCAGGACGCCGAGCGCCTCGATGCCGTTCATGCCTGGCAGCTGGATGTCCATCAGCACGAGGTCGGGCTTGCGCTCGTTCGCGAGCCGGATGCCGTCCTCGGCAGTCCCGGCCTCGATCGTCGCGTAGCCTTTCACCTGCAGCACGTCACGAACGAGCTTCATGTTCTTTTCGTTGTCTTCGACGATCAGGATCAGGCTCACTGGACTACCTCCGGCGCTGACCCGCTCCGCGGCAGCGTGAACGTGAACGTCGAGCCCTTGCCGGGCTCGCTCTCGACGCCGATCGTTCCGCCGTGCAGCTCGACGAAGCGTCGCGTCAGCGCGAGGCCGAGCCCGGTGCCCTCCTGCTTGCTCGTGTAATTGCCGCCGACCTGCCGGAACTCCTCGAACACGGCTTGCTGGTCGGCTTGCGCGATCCCCACGCCCGTGTCTGCAACCGATATCCGGATCAAGCTTTCGTCCTGGCGCGCGCGCACGTCGATGCGACCGCCGTCCGGCGTGAACTTGACGGCGTTGGACAGCAGGTTGAGCAGTATCTGCTTCAGCTTCCGCTCGTCCGCGACGATGTCGCTAAGCGCCGGATCCACGTCCATGCCGAGGGCGATACCGTGGCGCTGCGCGCGCTCGCGAATCAGCGCCATGGCGTTCGCGATCGCCGACGGCAGGTCGAACGTCGACGGCTCGAGTTCCATGCGACCGGCCTCGACCTTCGACAGGTCGAGGATGTCGTTGATCAGGTTGAGCAGATGCCGTCCCGACGAATGGATGTCCTTCAGGTAGTCGACCTGCTTCTCGTTGACGTCGCCGAACAGACGCTCGAGCAGCACCTCGGAAAAGCCGATGATCGCGTTGAGCGGCGTGCGCAGCTCGTGCGACATGTTGGCGAGAAACTCGGACTTGTGCTTGTTGGCGACTTCGAGCTGCCGGCTCTTGTCCTGGATTTCGGCAAACAGGCGCGCGTTCTGGATCGCGATCACCGCCTGGTCGGCAAACGTGCGCAACAGCGCAATGTCCTTGTCCGAGAACGGACCCACGGTGTCGCGGCCGACGAAGATCGCGCCCACACCGCGACCCTCCCACAGCATCGGCGCCCCGATCAACGATTTCAGCCCCATCGCCTGCCAGCCCATGCGAGCCCGCGGCGGAACCTCGGAGTCCCGGTCGATGTCCGCGAAGTGGACGCCGGTGCGCCGGAGAATCATCGTGCCGGTCGCGCTCGTTTCGTCGATCGGAATGGGAAACAGCGCCGCCATTTCGGCGCGACCTGGACCGTGATAGGCGCCCAGATACACGAGGTCGTCGCCGCCAATCAGATTGATCTGCGCGATCCGGCCCGCGAACAGCCGTTCGCAGCCGGACAGGATCGTCTCGAATACCGGCGTCGTGTCTGCGATCGAGTTGCTGATCGCCGCCAGCACTTCGCCGGACGCGCGTTGCTGGTCGAGCGCTTCCTTCGTCTCGTTGAAGAGCCGCACGTTCTCGAGCGCGATCGTCGCCTGGTCTCCGAACGTCTGGAGCAGCGCGATCTCGCGCTCGTCGAACGGTCGCACGTCCTGCCGGCGGAGCAGGATCGTCCCGACAGGCTGCCCTTCGCGGTAAAGCGGCAGCACGACGACGGTGCGATGGCCGAAGCGCTTCGCCAGCTCGTAGCTTCGCGGATATTCCGCACCCTCGGTGAGCATGTCAGCGACCTGTATGGACCGACCCTCGAGCAACGCACGAGCCGATATCGAGTCGCGGTCGATCGGCAGTGCTTCGACGTGGCTGACCGGATCGGGGGACGGTCCCTTGGACGCGAGGTGCCGGAGGACGTTGCCTTCGGTCAGGTACATCGATGCGGCGGACGCGTCGCATAGTCGCGCCGCGCGCTCCGCGATCGCATCCAGCACCGGCTGCACGTTCGTGGGGGAGCTCGAGATGACGCGCAGGATCTCGGCAATGGACGTCTGCCGCTCCAGCGCGTCAGCGGTTTCGTTGAACAGGCGCACGTTCTCGATTGCGATGACGGCCTGATCGGCGAACGTCTGCAGCAGCGCGATCTGGCTCTCCCGAAAGGGCCCCGGCTCCGCCTTGCCCACGCCAATGACGCCGATCGGCTTTTCGTCGCGCATGAGCGGTACCGCGAGCGCGCTGCGGAATCCGCTGGCCGCCGCTGTCGGGCCGATCCTGTAGTCGGGGTCCTGGAGAACGTCCGCGATCATCACGACCTTGCCAGTCAGCACGGATCGCGTAGCAGCCGTGTCGCGGCTCGGCGGCCGCGGAAAGGAACGGCGCCAGGCTTCCGCGCCTTCCGGATCGACGTTGGCGATCGCAGCGAGATGGATGAGGTCGCCGTCGAACTTGAAGACCAGGGCGGAGCTCGCTTCGCACAATCGCAGCGCGGCCGGGGCGATCGCGTCGAGCACCGGCTGCACGTCGGTTGGTGAACTGGAGATCACGCGCAGGATTTCCGCAACCGCGGTTTGCCGCTCGAGCGCTTCCTTCGTCTCGTTGAACAGGCGCGCATTCTGGATGGCGATCACCGCCTGGTCGGCGAACGTGCGCAGCAATGCGATCTCCTTGTCGGAGAACGGTCGCACGCCCATGCGCGAGACGACGATGACCCCGATGCCGCGCCCCTCCCACAGCATCGGCGCGAAGACGACCGATCGGGAGCCGGTGAGCTCGCCGCTGCGCCGCGTATATTCCGGAACGTCGGGGTCGTTGATGACGTCACCGTAGTGGACGACGCGCCGCTCGAAGATCGCGATGGCCGTCCCTGAGCGGCCGTCCAGAGGACCGGGAAACAGCTTGCGCAGCGCCTCGGGATTCGGGCCGTCGTAGTACGCCTGGTGGATGAGCCCGTCGTCGTCCCCCACCAGGTTGATGCTGGCGCTCGTGAGATCGAAAAGGCGCTTGCAGCTCTCGCCGATCCGCTCGAACACCGGTGTCGTATCCGCGACCGAGCTGCCGATCACGCTCAGCACTTCGGCGGAGGCTTGCTGCTGGTCCAGCGCTTCCTTCGTCTCGTTGAACAGGCGCACGTTCTCGATGGCGATTGCCGCCTGGTCGGCGAACGTCTTGACCAGTGCCACCTGCTTGTCGGTGAAACGCCGCGGTTCCATCCGCCACAGCGCAATGGCACCGATGGCGCCATCCTCACGCAGCAGCGGCACCGCAAGCATGGCGCGGTGATTGAAGCGGCGTTGCAGCTCGAGCGCCAGTGGATACTCGTGCTCGGACACCGTGGCGATATCTTCGAGATTGAGCACCACACGTTCGAGAACGGCGCGGCCGGTCACCGACTCGCGCGTGAGCGGCATGTGCTCGCCATTCGCGAGCGTCGGTGTCGTGCCGAACTGCGCGGCGCACCTGAGGCTTTCATCCTCGCGAAGCAGCATCGTCGCCTGGGCCGCATCGCAAAGCCTGAGCGCGCGCTCGGCGACGGCCCGCAGCATCGGCTGCACGTCTCCCGGCGAAGCGGCGATGACGCGCAGTATTTCGCTGATCGCCGTCTGCTGCTCGAGAGATTCCTTCGTCTCGTTAAACAGACGCACGTTGTCGATCGCGATCGCCGCCTGGCGCGCGAACGTCTCGACCAGCGCCACCTGGTCGGGCGCGAACAGTCCCGGCACGCGGCGGAACAGGAAGATGGCACCGTACGCGCCGCCTTCGCGCAATAGCGGGACGCCGAGCACCGCGCGTGCCCGAAGCCGCCGCATGTTTTCGGCCGCGTCGGGGAACTCCGCCTCGACGATCGGCGAGATGTCGGCAACGTGCACGGTTGTGCGATTCATGACGGCGCGACCGGTGATCGACGTGCGCGCGACCGGAACCGGATCGCCCAAGTATTCCGGCTCGCTCGAGAAACCTGCGGCGGGCCGTAGCATGTCCTCCTCGATGACCATCACTCGGGCAAAGGGCGCATCGCATAGATGCGCCGCCCGCTCAGCCACGGCTTCGAGCACCGGCTGTACGTCCGTCGGCGAGCTCGAGATGACGCGCAGGATCTCGCTGATCGCCGTCTGCTGCTCGAGCGAGTTGGAAAGCTCGCGCGTGCGCTCGTCGACCTTGCGCTCGAGCCCCGCGTAGGACTCGCGCAGCTGGCCGGTCATCCTGTTGAACTGATCTGCGAGGCCCTGCAGCTCGTCGCCGGTTCGCACGTCGATGCGCTGGTCGAGATCGCCTGCGCCGATGCGGCGCGCGCCCTCGTCGAGCGTGCGGATCGGCCGCACCATGCCGCGGGCGAGTGCGAGCGCGCCCAGTGCCGACAGCACGAGGCCGGCGAGCAGCAGCAAGCCGGTGCGCAGGATCGAGGCGTCGAGCTTTGCATAGACCTCCGCCACAGGCTGCTCGACGAACACGCGCCACGCGAGCGGCTCGATATACGCCACCGACGTCAGCGTCGGCGTGCCCGCGAGATCGGTCGACACCATCGCCGCCTCGTCGGCCTTGCTCGCGTCGGTCGCCGCCTGCACGTGCGGCAGCGCGCCGAGATTCGTTTTCCGCAGGACGAGTCCGATATCGGGGTCGGCGACGAGGAAGCCGTTGGCGTCGACGACGTAGGCTTTGCCCTTCTCGCCGATGCGAATGCGCGACACGACGTCCCAGATGAACTTGAGATTGACGTCCGCGATCGTCACCGGGCCGTCTTCGCCCGCTCCGCGCACGGCGATCGTCAGATAGGGCTCCGTCTCCTTGCGAAAATAGACCGGGCCGAACCACGTGCGGCCGCGCGTCGCGCCGCGGAAGGCCGCCTCCTGCGAGCGATCACGATTGGAGTTCGTGGCGTCCATGCCGAGCCGGGAAACGAGCACCTGCTCGCGCCCGTCGCCGGCCACCTGGGCAATGTCGGTAATCTCCGGCACCTGTCGCAGCAGCTTCAGGAACTCGATGCGGCGCAGCTCCGCCTCGCCGGCACCGAGCTGCGGCAGCGCCGCGTACCTGAGCTGGCGCTCGATGCCGGTTACGTACTGCTCGATGCGCGATGCCGCGGCGACGGCTTTCTCGTGCTGCAGGCTCGCGAGCGCCGACCGGTTCTCCTGGTAGCTGAAATAGATTCCGATCGCACCGGAGGCGACGAGTGCGGTCGTCACCAGCGAGAGGATCAGCAGCAGGTATTTGCGGAACAGGCGGCCGCGGTGGGCGGGCTCGCGCCGCGGCGCTGCATCGGAAGGCGGAGGCGAAGCTCCGTCCGCGGAACCGCTGGAAGGCGGCGCATCAAGCGCGATGTCGCCGAGCACCATGCCGGGCAGGCGTTGCGTCGTCGTCATCGCCGGACGTGCACGACCCACTTTTCACCCGGGCGGGCTTGGGATGCGCCACCCTACCGAGGACGGCCCGCGGAAGCAATACCCGGCAGGCCGGACGGAGGCGGAAGCAATACCCGGCAGGCCGGACGGGCGGTCAGCCCCTTCTACGGTGCCTTCTGCGACTCCATCTGCGCGAAGACTTCCTCCGCCATGTGGAAGGCGGAATTGGCCGCCGGCACGCCGGCGTAGACGGCGCAGTGCAGCAGCACCTCGCGAATCTCGTCGCGCGTCACGCCGTTGTTGAAGGCCGCGCGTACGTGCAGCCGGAATTCATCGTTGCGGTTGAGCGCAACCATCAGTCCGATCGTGAGCAGGCTGCGCGTGTGTCGCGGCAGGCCTTCGCGCGTCCACATCTCGCCCCAGGCATAGCGCGTGATCAGCGCCTGGAACTCCTCGTTGAACGCGCTGCGCTTGGCAAGCGAGCGATCCACGTGAGCGTCGCCCAGCACGGCACGCCGCACCTGCAATCCCTTTTCGTACCGATCGGCTTCGTCCATCGGTGTCACTCCATGCGATTGTTCAGGAACTGCACGAGCGCCTGCGTGAAGCCCGGCGCGGCCTGGATGTTGGATAGATGCGCGGCCGGCAGCTCGACGAACCGCGCGCCGTGCACGTGCTCGGCGATGTACCGGCCGTCGTCCGGCGTGGTCACTGCGTCGTTCGTACCCGCGATTACGAGCATCGGCGCATGAATGCGGCCGAGCGCGTTCCGCTGGTCCATGTCGCGCACGGCCGCACAGCACGCGACGTAGCCCTCCGGCGAGATACGCTCGAACTGCGCGCGCAACTCGGCGATCTTCGGCGTCGGCGACTCGAGCACCGACGACGTGAACCAGCGCGACATCAGTGCGGGGGCGATCGCCGCCATGCCGCCCTTGCGCACGGCCTCGATGCGCGCGTTCCACGTTTCCTGCGTGCCGATCTTCGCCGCGGTGTTCGCGACGACGAGCCGATCGACGCGCTCGGGCGCGTGGATGCCGAGAAAGACGCCGACCATGCCGCCCATCGACAGACCGCAGAAATGCGCACGCGCGATCCCGAGCCGGTCGAGCAGTCCGAGAGCATCGCGGCCGAGCTGCTCGATCGAATACGGCCCCGGCGTGACCTGCGACAGCCCGTGACCGCGGGTGTCGTGGCGAATCACGCGGAATCGTCCCGCGAGCGCTGGCATCTGCGGCTCCCACATGTCGGCGGTGGTGCCAAGCGAGTTGGCGAGCAAAAGCGGCGGCGCGTCGTCCTCGCCGTCGACGCGGTAGTGCAGTCGAACGTCCGCAAGCTGGGCAAAAGGCATGGCGCGATTCCGTTCCCGTCAGGATGCGGATGCGAGACGGTGCGCGAGCGCCCGCGCGGTGAACGCGCGCGCGCTGCCGAGGTAGCCGTGCGGGTCGAACAGCCGCGTCAGCGCCTGCGCGTCGAGATGTCGCGCAACGTCCGCGTCGCTTTCCAGAATGTCGCGCAGATGACGGCCTTCCGCGACTGCGCGCCGACAGGCGCCCGCGACGAGCGAATGTGCGGCGTCGCGCCCCAGTGCAGGCGCGAGCGCGGTTTGCACGGCTTCCGCGAATACGAGCCCGCGCGTGAGCTCGAGATTCGCGCGCATCCGCTGCTCGTCGATGTCCATACCTTCGACCACTTCGATCATCGCGGCGAGCGCGCCGGCCGTGAGCAGCGCGATTTCCGGCAGGGTTTCCCACTCGACCGGCCAGTTGCCGAGCCCGCGCTCGTGCTCGGCGAGCGCGGCGTGCAGCATGGTAGCGACGAGCCCGGGGACGCGCGTGGACGCTGCGAGCGCGATCGATGCGCCCACCGGATTGCGCTTCTGCGGCATCGTCGACGAGCCGCCGCGGCCCGGCGCGGCCGGCTCGCGCGCCTCGTCGACCTCGGTCTGCGCGAGCAGCGCGAGGTCGCGCGCGAGCTTGCCGACGGTCGCGACCAGCATGCCGAGCACCGACGCGACCTCGCACATGCGGTCGCGCTGCGAGTGCCACGGCATGTCGGGCGCGCGCAGCGAAAGCCGCTGTGCGAGACGCTCGGCGACGGCGATGCCCTGATCGTGCAGAGAGGCGAGCGTGCCGACGGCGCCGCCGAACTGCACGACCAGCGCGCGCTCGCGCGCGGCGGCCAGGCGATCGCGGTGGCGATCGAGCGCGCTCACGAAGCCGGCGAGCTTCACGCCGAGCGTCAATGGCAGCGCCTGCTGGAGCCACGTACGTCCGGCGAGCACCGTGTCGGCGTGCTGCCGCGCCCGCTTCGCCAGCGCTGCGGCGAGGCGATCGACGTCGGCGTCGACGAGCGCGAGCGCGTCGCGCAGCTGCAGCACGAGACCCGTGTCGATGACGTCCTGGCTCGTCGCGCCCCAATGGACGTAGCCTTTGGCGCCCGGATCCGCGGCACCGACGTGCTTCGTAAGCTGCGCCACGAGCGGGATGGCGAGGTTGCCGGCAGCGTGCACGGACGCGGCGATCGCGGCGACATCGTAGGCGGCCGCGTCACACTGGCGCGCGATCGCGTCGGCCGCGTCCTGCGGAATGACGCCGGCCTCCCCCTCGGCGTGCGCGAGCGCCGCCTCGAACTCCAGCATGCGCGCAAGCCGCGCGCGGTCCGTGAAGACGGCGCGCATCGCATCGGTCGTGAACAGGCTGTCGGGCACGTCAGTCCGCGACCTAAGCGCCCGTCGGGCCGCACATCATTTCAGACGCGCTCGATGACCATTGCGATCCCCTGCCCCACGCCGATGCACATCGTGCACAGGGCATGGCGGCCGCCGGTGCGCTGCAACTGGTAGAGCGCGGTCGTCACCAACCGCGCGCCGCTCGCGCCGAGCGGATGCCCGAGGGCGATCGCACCGCCGTCGGGATTGACGTGCGCGGCATCGTCGGGCAGACCGAGATCGCGCGTCACCGCGAGCGCCTGCGCGGCGAACGCCTCGTTGAGCTCGATCACGTCCATGCGCGACAGGTCGAGCCCGGCCAGCGCCAATACCTTGCGCGTCGCGGGTGCCGGGCCAAAGCCCATGATGCGCGGCGCCACGCCCGCCACCGCCGCCGCGACGACACGTGCGCGCTGCGTGAGCCCGTGACGCTTCGCCGCCGCTTCCGATGCGACGATCAGCGCACAGGCGCCGTCGTTCACGCCGGATGCGTTGCCTGCCGTCACGGTGCCGTCGGGACGCACGACGCCCTTGAGCTTCGCGAGCGCTTCGAGCGACGTGGCACGCGGATGCTCGTCGGTGGTCACTGTGATTGGATCGCCGCGCTTCTGCGCGACGCTGACCGAAACGATCTCGTCCGCCATGCGGCCGGCCGCGATCGCTGCGGCGGCGCGCTGCTGGCTGCGCAACGCGAACGCATCCTGATCGGCACGAGCAACGCCGAATTCCTGCGCGACGTTCTCGGCCGTTTCCGGCATCGAATCGATGCCATAACGCGATTTCATCAGCGGGTTGACGAAGCGCCAGCCGATCGTCGTGTCCTCGATCTTCGCCGCGCGTGAGAACGCCTCGGTGGCCTTGCCCTGCACGAACGGGGCGCGCGACATGCTTTCGACGCCGCCCGCCAGCACGAGCGACGCTTCGCCCGCCTTGATCGCGCGCGCGGCGATCGCGACGGCGTCCATGCTCGAGCCGCACAGGCGATTGACCGTCGTCCCCGGCACTTCCTGCGGCAGGCCGGCCAGCAGCAGCGCCATTCGCCCGACGTTGCGATTGTCCTCGCCCGCCTGGTTCGCGCAGCCGTACACGACGTCGTCGACGGCAGCCCAGTCGACGCGCGGATTGCGTTCCATCAGTGCACGCAGCGGCACTGCGCCGAGATCGTCGGTGCGCACGCTCGCGAGCGCCCCGCCGTAGCGTCCGAACGGCGTGCGGACCGCATCGCAGATGAATGCCTCGTTCATGCTCGCTCCTTCGCCAGCAATGCCACGCCGGTCAACCGCTGCAGCTCCTCGAATGCCAGGCCCTGAACGCTCTCGATGACCCGCAGGCCGTCCTTCGCAACGTCGATGACGGCGAGGTCCGTGAAGATCCGGTTCACGCAGCCGATGCCGGTCAGCGGATACGTGCAGCGCTCGACGATCTTGCTCTGCCCCTGCTTGGTCAGATGCTCCATCATGACGTAGACGCGCTTGGCGCCGATCGCGAGGTCCATCGCACCCCCGACGGCCGGGATCGCGTCGGGCGCGCCGGTGTGCCAGTTGGCGAGATCGCCACTCTTCGACACCTGGAACGCGCCGAGCACGCAAAAATCGAGATGACCGCCGCGCATCATCGCGAACGAGTCGGCGTGATGAAAATAGGCGCCGCCGGGAAGCAGAGTGACCGGCTGCTTCCCCGCATTGATGAGATCGGGATCCTCGGCCCCCGGCGCCGGCGCGGGTCCCATCGCCAGCACGCCGTTTTCGCTGTGCAGAAGGATCTCGCGATCTTTCGGCAGATGATTGGCGACGAGCGTCGGCAAGCCGATGCCGAGGTTCACGTACGCCCCTTCCGGGATGTCGCGGGCGACGCGCGCCGCCATCTGGTCGCGTGTGTAGCGTTGCATCGAGCTTTCCTCCTTCAGCCGGCGGCTTGCGGCTCGGCGAGCGCACTCGCCGGGACCCGGACGATGCGGTGCACGAAGATGCCCGGCGTGACGATCACCTCCGGATCGAGTCCCCCGAGATCGACCGTTTCGCGAACCTGCACGATCGTGCAGCGCGCCGCACTCGCCATGATCGGTCCGAAATTGCGCGCAGTCTTGCGATAGACGAGATTACCCCAGCGGTCGGCGCGGTCGGCCTTGATCAGCGCGTAATCGGCGTGAATCGGATATTCGAGCACATAGTTCCGTCCGGCGATTTTGCGCGTCTCCTTGCCGTCCGCCAGTTGCGTGCCGTAACCCGTCGGCGTGTAGAACGCGCCGATGCCGGCGCCCGCAGCGCGAATCCGCTCGGCCAGGTTTCCCTGCGGCACGAGCTCGAGCTCGATCCCGCCCGCGCGGTACAGGGCGTCGAACACCCACGAGTCGGTCTGGCGCGGAAACGAGCAGATGATCTTGCGCACGCGCTTCGTCGCGAGCAGCGCGGCAAGTCCGGTGTCCGCGTTGCCGGCGTTGTTGTTCACCACGGTGAGATCGCGCGCGCCCTGCGCGATCAGCGCGTCGATCAGCTCGGACGGCATTCCGGCAGTGCCGAAGCCACCGATCATGACGATGGCGCCGTCGCGAATGTCGGCGACGGCGGCGGTGACGGAGGAAACGATCTTGTTGATCATGGGCGTCGTATCTCAAATGGGGTCAGAGACGATTTTCCGGATACGGCCTGCGCATGAAATTGAAGCCGTGCTGGAAAATCGTTACTGACCCCATTCAATTGAGGGCGGCGGTCCTCGCGTGACCGCCGAGGAACAGCCGGTTGAGATCGGGATCGTGCAGAAGCTCGCTGGCGGGACGATCGAGCGCGAGCCGTCCCATCTCGAGCACGAGTGCGCGGTTTGCGTACTTGAGCGCGGTGCGCACGTTCTGCTCGACCATCAGCACGGTCGTTCCGGCGTCGGCAAGGGATCGCAACAGCAGCATCACGTCCTGCACGAGCTTCGGCGACAATCCGATCGAGGGCTCGTCGATCAGCAGCACGCGCGGGCGCAGCAGCAGCGCGCGTCCCACCTCGAGCTGCTTCTGCTCGCCGCCGGAAAGCGTCGACGCCTGATTGTCGATGCGTTCGCGGATCCTCGGAAATCGTGCCAGCACTTCCTCGATGCGCGCGGGAAGCTGCGATCGGGGCAGCGTGATGCCGCCGAGCTCCAGGTTGTGCCGCACCGACAGCGAGCCGAACAGGTTGCGCCCCTGCGGCACGAACGCGATGCCTTCGGCGAGCAGCGCGCGCGGCGGCCGGCCGTTGATCCGCCGGCCTTCGAAGCGGATCTCCCCCGCGCGTGGCGTCAGCATGCCGAAGAGCGTCTTCAGTACCGTGGATTTTCCTGCGCCGTTCGGGCCGATCAACAGCGTGATCTCGCTCGCACGCGCGTCCAGTGTCGTCTCGTTCAGGACCGTCAGGCTTTCCGAGTAGCCGGCCACGACCCGGTCGAACTCGATGATGCGCGCCGGCGCGGCACCGTCGCCGGTGCCGTTCGCGTCGCGCAAGCCAGGCTCAGTTGCCAAGATACGCTTCCAGCACCTGGCGGTTCGCCTGCACCGCCGCCGGCGGGCCCTCTGCCAGCAGCCGGCCTTCGACCAGGCAGATTACGTGCGGACAGAGCCTCATGATGAAGTCCATGTTGTGCTCGATGACGACGAAGCTGCCCCCCTGCGTCCGATTGAGCTCGGCGAGCAGTTCGCGTAGCCGGTCGACGAGGCTCGGGTTGACGCCGGCGCACGGCTCGTCGAGCAGTACGAGCCGCGGCGCCGGCATGAACGCCATCGCGATGTCGATCAGTTTTTGCTGACCGTAGGACAGCGATCCGGCCGGAAGCTTCGCCACCGGCTGCAACCGGAACAGCTCGATCATCCGGTCCGCCTGCTCGCCCAATCCCGCGTCCGGCTTCGCGAACAGCCGCGACGCAAGCGTTCCCTTGAACTCCTGCGCAGCCGCGATCAGATTGTCGCGCACCGACAGCTTGACGAAAACCTGCAGCGTCTGGAACGTCCGGCCCATGCCCCTCCGGGACAACTCGAGCGGCGACATGCCGGTGATGTCCTCGCCGCAGAACGCGACGTGGCCGGTGGTCGGCTTGATCTGTCCGAGAATGGCGTTGAACAGCGTCGTCTTGCCCGAGCCGTTGGGACCGATGACGCCGACGATCTCGCCCGGCCCCACCGCGAAGCTCACGCCGTCCACCGCCTTGATCGCTCCGTACGATTTGCGGACGTCCTTGACTTCGAGGAACTTCGTCATCGCGTGGACTTGCGCAGTTGCAGGCGCTCGGGAATCGAGAGGATCCCTCCCGGCAGCCAGATCATCAGCGCCACGATCGCGAAGCCGAATGCGGCGAGGTACCAGTTCTGCATGAAGCGCAGCCATTCCGGCAACAGGACGATGACGACGGTGCCGAGCACCGGACCGAAGAAGCGTCCGGACCCGCCCACGATCACGGCGAGCAACATGAGCAGCGACGCCGAGAAATGAAACGGCGCGGGCTCGACGAACTGCACGAGCGCCGCGAAGAAGACGCCCGCGAACCCCGCGCACGCCGCGCCGATCGCGAACGCCAGCAGCGTATACGCGGTGATGTTCACGCCGAGGCTTTCCGCCCGGATCGGGTTGTCGCGCAGCGCCGCGAACGCGCGCCCCCATGGCGAGCGCAGCAGCCACCACAGAAGCGCGATCAGCAGGATGGTGAACGACAGCGTGAACCAGAAGAACGGCAGCACGCCGTCGAGCGACAGCCCGAACAGCGTCGGCCGCGGAATCCCGGAGATCCCGAAGGTGCCGCCGGTGATCTTCTCCTCGTTGCGCATTACGAGAAACGCGAGGACGTTGAACCCGAGCGTCGCGAAGGCCAGATAGTGGTGCTGGACGCGCAACGCCGGAAAGCCGATGACGAGCCCGACGGCGAAGCAGGCGAGCCCGGCCGTCGGGAGGACGATGAAGAAGGACACGCCTGCCTTGAGCGCAATGGCGGCGATGTAAGCGCCGATGCCGTAGAACGCGGCCTGGCCGAGCGACATCTGGCCCGCGTAGCCGACCGTCAGGTTGAGCCCGAACGTGGCCATCAGCACGACGCAGAACAGCGTGCACAGGTAACCGCCATAGGTCTTGAGCGCGAGCGGCAGCGCCGCGAACGCCGCGACGGCGACGACGAGCGCGACGGCCTTTTTCATACCTTCCGCTCCTCCGCCTTGCCGAGCAGCCCTTCGGGCCGGACGAGGATCACGACGAGGAACAGCATCAGTGCGACGCCTTCCTTGTAGGCGGGCGAGACGTAGAAGCCGACCAGGTTTTCGAGAACGCCGATCAGCACGCCGCCCAGCAGCGCGCCGCGCGTCTGGTTGAAGCCGCCGATGATGGCCGCGAAGAACGCCTTGAGCCCGATCGAATCGCCCATGTCGAACTTGGCGAGATAGGCGGGCGTCACGAGCAGCGCTGCGACGGTCGCGAGCGCCGCGTTGATCAGGAACGTATAGAGCACCATGCGGTTCACGTCGATGCCGAGCACCCGCGCCGCGTCGGTGTTCTGCGCGACCGCCTGCATCGCGCGGCCGGTGACCGTGCGATTGAGGAACGCCTGCAGGCCGATGACGATCAGTCCCGCCAGCAGCAGCGTGCCGACGTCGGCGTACGAGACGCTCACGCCGGCGAGCGTGAGCTGCCCCGCGGGAAACAGGCTCGGAAACGGAAAAGCCTCGGCGCTGTAGCCGGCCTTGACGACCTGCTTCAGGCCGAGCGACAGGCCGAGCGTCGCGATGACGAGCGGAATCACGCCGTGGCGGATCAGCGGATTGACGATCGCGTACTTGAAGCCTGCGCCCAGCAGCAGCATGGCGACGATGCAGGTCAGCAGGAATGCGAGCCACAGCGGCGCGCCGGCGAGCTTCATGAACCAGAGCATCACGAACGCAGCGACCATCACGAAGTCGCCTTGCGCGAAGTTGATCGTGCCCGATGCCTGCCACAGCAGCGTGAAGCCTAGCGCGGCCAGCGCGTAGATCGCGCCCGCGGCGGTGCCGGACACGATCAATTGCAGCAGTTCGGCCATGTCGCGAAAGCTCCTCCGCTCGCGGTTTTTGGTGCCGCTTCGGCGGCATTGTCGGCAAGCCGGGCGATGATCGCACAACGCGCCGTGCAAGCGCCTCGCTGCCGCGCTTCGTGGAGGGGCGTGGCGTGGCTCGAGAGACTGCCGCACATCGGAATCCCGAATGTGACGTGCGGCGACGCAAGACGCCGGCGGAAGATCGCGTGCAGACCGCTCGCAACGTAGCCTACACGGGCGACCGATGGACCGACGGGCGGCTAAGTGCGCGCCGGCCCGCGCGTTTTCCGCGCCAATCGCAACCAGGCGCCCGCCGCGCGGCGGCAAATCCCTTGTAACTTCATGCAAATGGCATAAAGTTCGCTTCGCCCGGACAACCCGTTTCCGCGGGCGCGCGCCCGGTCGGCCGCGCACGCGCCACATCATGAATCTGCATCGATGCGCGCAGGCATTCGCCCTGGTTTCGATTCTCGCAGCCGCTTGCGCCGGCCCGAAGCCTCCGTCGTCCGCGGCGCCCGCCGTGCAGGCACCGGAGACCGCAGTGGTACGGCGCCCGCTCGAGACCCAGGCGCCTTCGGGTCCGCCCGCGGCCGACGTCCCAGCGACGATCGCGAAGGCGCCGAATGCGCTCTACATCTGCGTTGCGGATGTAGCGGGACAGCGCACGGAGACCGCGATCGAGCTCGCGCCAAACGTGCGGTCACTGTGCCAGCGCCATCCCGAAATGGGCCCGTGTCAATACGAGCGCGACCTGTGCCGGAAGAGCGGAGGCCGCGTATTCACCGCGGACGGCCGGGAAATCACGCGCGCGGTCGAGGATGAATACGACCGCAAGGTCATGCGCGTGCGCTTTCGCGCCAATTAAGACGCCATTCCCATGATCCGCATGAAGGCATCCCGCCAAGCGGCAAGCGCTCGTCCGCGCTCGCTGCAGCCGCTCTTCGTGCTGGCCGCGCTGATGATGGCGCTGACCGCGCAGGCCGCGCTGGCGCACACGCCGGGCGAGCACGACGGCGCGGTCGCCGAAGCACGCTCCGATGCCGTCGAAACGGTGCGCGGGACGATCGCGGAAGTCATTGTCGACGACGCCACGCGCGGCACTTCCCGGCGCAACGTCGAGCTGGTACTCGCGAACGGAACGCGCATTCCGCTTTCGGGACCGACCGCGGCGACGCTTTCGAGCGGCGCATCCGTCGAGGTGGCGGGTCGCCATCGCGGCCGGCCGCTGGAGGTCGTCGCGGCGCACTCCCTCGGGCAGCAGGGCGCAGTGCAGCCTCCCGAGGCGACGGACGAAGTGGACGGCGACATCGCGATCCTGCACGCCGACTATTTCGAGAGCGACCGCAGCACGTTCATCTACGAGATGCGCGACGCGAGCGGCCACTATCGGCGCCTGCGCATGGCGTCGACGGTGCCGTCGCTCGAGCCCGGAATGAAGGTGCGCGTGCGCGGAAGAATCGAGGCAGCCGACGAGGTGACGCCGCAGCGGATCACCGTGCTCTCGCGCCCGGCCGCGACCGGCGACGCGGTGGCCAAGGCCGTCACGGCGAGCACCGTGCTCGTCATCATGGCGAATTTCAACAACACGGCCTTGCCCGGAATGACGTCCGTGCAGGCGCAGGCCGTGATGACCGGCAACAGCGACAGCGTCGCGAACTTCTTTCGCGAGGCGTCCTACGGCCAGCAGATCATGAACGTGACGGTGACCCCGCAGTGGGTCACCATGAACATGACCCGTCCCGCGACGTGCGGCTCGTCCGATTGGCGCGGCGTCGGCAATGCAGCGGAAGCCGCGTCGCGATCCCTCGGCGGAGCCTACGAGCCTGCCAATTTCGATTTCGTCGTCTACGTCTTCCCGGCCGTGCCGGCTTGCGGGTGGACCGGCCTCGCCTACATCGGCCAGCCGCACAAGGCGTGGATAAACGGCACGGGCGCCTTCCGCACGAACACGATCGCGCACGAGATGGGCCACAACTTCGGCCTGCTGCACGCCGCGAGCTTGCGCTGCACCGGCGCGTCGATCGGCGGCAACTGCTCGGCGAGCGAATACGGCGATCCGTTCGACGCGATGGGCAACCAGCGCTCGATGCACTACAACGCGATGCAGAAGGCGAAGCTCGCATGGATTGCGCCCGCGACGGTGAGGACGCACACGGGCGGATCGGCCACCTACACGCTCGGGCCGCTCGAGCTCGCGGGCATGGATACGTACGCCGTCAGGATACCGACCGGCGTCGCCAATCGCACGTACTGGCTCGAGTTCCGGCAACCGATCGGGTTCGACGCTCCGCTCGCGATTTATCCCAGCAACGGCGCACAGATCCGGGTGGCGGCGCCGTTCGAGACGCAATGCGCGGGCTGCGACGCCTACAGCGACGACACGCAGCTGGTCGACATGACACCGGGGACGTCCACCTTCAACGATGCGACGCTGCCGGCGGGGCAATCGTTCACCGATCCTCAGTACGGCATCCAGATCACCGTCGTATCGGCGACCGCGAACGCGCTGACCGTGCAGATCGGGACCGCCGGCACGCCGCCGCCTCCGCCTCCGCCCCCTCCGGCGCCGACGACGACGGCGACATCCGTCGCATCGAGCGCGAATCCCGCGACCGCGGGCACGACGGTCACGTTCGTGGCCACGGTGACCGGCAACGGGCCGACCGGCTCGGTGCGCTTTGCGGACAACGGCACGACGATCGCGGGCTGTGATGCAATCGCGCTGACCGGCAGCGGGAATGCGCGCAACGCGGCGTGCGCGACGAACGCGCTTGCCGCAGGAAGCCACGCGATCGTCGCGAGCTATTCGGGTGACCCCACGAACGCGACGTCGACGAGTTCCGCACTCACGCAGGTGATGAGTGCGCCCGTGAAGGGGACGAACGTGGCGCTCGCGTCGAACGGCGGCGTCGCCAGCGCGTCGAGCGTGTACAGCACCGCATACGGAGTCGCGGGCGTCAATGACAACCGCCGCGCCGGCGTGTCATGGGGCAACGGCGGCGGCTGGAACGATGGAACGCCGAGCGCGTTTCCCGACTGGGTGCAGATCCGGTTCAGCGGCCAGAGGACGATCAACCAGGTGATCGTCTATACCGTCCAGGACAACTACTCGAATCCGGTCGAGCCTTCCGATTCGACGACGTTCACGCTGTACGGCCTCACCGACTTCGACGTGCAATCGTGGAACGGAGCGGCATGGGTGACGCTCGGAAGCGTGCGCGGCAACAATCTCGTGAAGCGCACCGTCGCGTTCGATCCCGTCACGACCGATCGCATCCGGATCAACGCGATCGGCTCGCGGGATGGCGTGTGGTCGCGCATCACCGAGATCGAGGCGTGGTCACCGACGACAATCGTTCCGGAGGGAACCAACTTCGCGCTGGCCGGCAACGGCGGCGTCGCGTCGGCGTCGAGCACGTACAGCGCCGCCTATGCGCCGGCCGGCGCGGTCGACGGCGAGCGGGCGGGAGTGCGCTGGGGCAACGGCGGCGGCTGGAACGACGGCACGATGCAAACGACGCCCGACTGGCTGCAAGTCGCGTTCAGCGGCGCGAAATCGATCGATCGCGTCGTCGTCTATACCGTTCAGGACAACTATGCCGCTCCCATTGAGCCGACCGACGAGATGACGTTCACCAAGTACGGCTTGACCGATTTCGACGTGCAGGCGCGGTCGAGCCGGGGCGCGTGGATGACGCTCGCGAGCGTCACGGGGAATCGTCTCGTCAAGCGCACGGTGACGTTCGCGCCGATGACGACGACTGCAGTGCGCATCGTCGCGAAGAAGAGCATCGACGGCGCGTGGTCGCGGATCACCGAGGTGGAGGCGTGGGGCCGGTAGCGGTGCAAAAGCACCGAAGTTCACTTGCGAATCGCACAAAGCAAAACGCCCCGGGTTCGGGGCGTTGTTGCATTGCATGGGTGCCTGACAATGACCTACTTTCGCACGGGCAGTCCGTACTATCATCGGCGTGCCGCCGTTTCACGGTCCTGTTCGGGATGGGAAGG
>Ga0207706_10000200_pt1 | contig 65947 bp, 68 predicted proteins | sample KBSC53metaG_FD_184318 | JGI IMG/M metagenome (GOLD analysis project Ga0207706, IMG submission 184318) | Corn rhizosphere microbial communities from Kellogg Biological Station, Michigan, USA - KBS C5-3 metaG (SPAdes) (version 2) | ecosystem: Host-associated > Plants > Roots > Rhizosphere > Soil ... | reverse complement strand
CAGCGGCTTGGGTAATTTGAAGCGCATTTGGCCCGCCCTCGGTTACGGAAGCGTAACAGAAGGGCTTATGTCCGCAATGGGTCGAAAGCTGACACTCGGAATGGCAACTTTGGGTGGAAAGTTGACATTCGTCACAGTCGCCGAGGTTCAGAGATGAGCCATACCCTGCGTGCCATGTAGGCCAGCCAAGCCAATGACGACGCGCCGAAGATTATTGGAAGCACCGGCAGTCCGGTGCGAAGGATCATTTCTGCGGCGAAGGACACCGAAGCCACCGCTGCGAGGACGACCTCAGCAGGCGTCCAACTCCAGTAGGTTTGCGGAACGGTCCTCTGCATGAGTGAGAGGAAAATCACCGAGTTGATCCATAAAAGGAACTTCAGTGAACCGAACACCACCGCTGATAAGACAATGATCGCGACCGCTGAAACAACCAAGGCGACACCCTCCCGGCAGCGAAGTTAGCCGAAGAAGCTAATGGCAGGAATGGGTCGAAAGCAGACGCGAGCGACTTAGCGGCAGGAATGGGTGGAAAGCTGCCGTTAGGCGGGCGGGCGCAGGGTCACAGATCAGTTGTCTATCCGGAATCTGACATCATAGACGATGGGCGCAGGCACCGGCCTTCCACTTGCGTCTATTGCGGGTCGAAACTTCGCGCCCTTGAGCACTTCGCAGCTGGCCAGTTCGAAGTCTCTTGAGAGGCCCGGGGTCACCGCGCCGCATTTGGCAACAGTTCCGTCGACCGCGATGTCTAACCTAGTCACGGCGTCCGCCTCGACGTTCCTCGCCAGTTGCTGCGTCGGGTAGTCGAGCGCAGTGAACCGCTCCCGAATATGTCCGACAGGCAACGGGCGAGACTGTAGGCCACGCCATGCAACGGGATCGATTCCCCAGTCTCGCATGGTCGTGTCCTCGCAATCGCGAAGGGTGGTGACAACCTTCGCCGGTATGTGAATTGGCAATCTAACGGTTTTGATCTTTAGCTGCGAAACCTCGAGCCATGCAGTGCCTGCGAGGTTCTCGATGAATGCGGGATCGGGAGAATCCACGTACAGCTCGAGTTTCCCATCTGCTCTACGCGTCCCGACCCCGAGGTCGGCAGCGAATGAGCGTCCAGAATCCGTGCGGATTGTGGCATCTAGAAAATGGCCGCTTCGGATCTTCGCATCGGCAGGAAGAGTGATCTTGAGCTCAGTCTCTTCACCGCCAGGAGTGCGTTCGATTGTGACCGCCGCTGCGTCGACCGGATTGTGTTGCTTCAATGTGCAGATCGGTACCTTTGAGTCCCATTCCCATGTTTGGGAGCTCGCTGGCGCAGCTGAGGCCTGCGCGAAGAAAGCTACGCTCACCAACATCGCAACCATCAAACTGGCCCCCACACTCGTCCTTTAGCATTGATACCGAGGCGTGGCCTCAAGAGAAGAGTCAAAGCGTCCCCTTGGAATCTTGACTAGTTCGAAAGGTCAGCTTTGGGTGGAAAGCTGCCACTAGCTGTCGAGGTGAAAACGCAGCCGAAAATCGCTACGACAAACCTCGATCAACTCGACCAATAGGTCTTTCGCCTCTTGAGGAGCCAGGTTCGCATCGAGGTCGTCTTGCAGGCCCATCAGCGTGCTCAGCATCTCGCCGTAATAGCGCTCCGCTAGGTTCTCATCCGTCGCCATCGGCCTAGAATGCGCCGATCCTGCTTCTGTCTGCAATGGGTGGAAAGGTGACACTAGGCGGACTTCAGTTTGTCCGCTGTCCTGACGGCAGCAGCCCTGATTTGCTCCTCTGACTTGTAGTTGGGGGTTTCACGCCTTTCCTCTGCGAAAGGAGAGTACCATGCCACCTCGTTGAACAGCGCCCCAAAGATGGATTGCTCCACGGGCGTTAGTGCCGCATCGTCGATGGCCTCGTTGTAAGCGACGATGACGTCGCCGCAGAAAGTCTTCGTTTCCAATTTCCCATTCAGGAAGTCGTCCAGCAACTTTCGCAGCAGCTCGCTGCCGGTCCAGAGGGGTTCGAGGGGCATAGGCGCGGAAGTTAGCGGGCGCGCGAATGTCTGCAATGGGTGGAAAGCAGCCATTGCGATTTGAGCCAAGCCATCGCAGCATTGGATGATGCGAACGGCACTTTGCGTCTCCATCCTCGCTTTCGCTCTGAGCGGGTGCAACAAGCAGCAGGACAACCGCGCTTGCGTTCCAATCCTGCCAGGATGGGCAACGGCAGGAACCGCTAGAGGGGATGCGTTCGTATCAGATACAGTCTCCTTGGCGGGACGTGACATTACGTGGAATGGGAAGCGTATTGATGAACTAACCCTCATTCGGTTCACCCATCAGCTAGCACCCAGCTCGCCGGTTCCGTTCTTGATCTTTGACCCCGGTCCGTCCCCAGACTGCGAGTTTGCCACGCATGTCCGCGACATTCTCGACCACAACTATCCATGCCGTGATGGTGGTTGTGGGCAAGGCACGGCAGCCGACTTCGCGCCTCGCTAATGTCCGCAATGGGTGGAAAGCTGACATAAGCCTAATGGCAGCTTTGGGTGGAAAGCGGACATTCCAGGCTCACTTGACGATCGCACGGGTTGTTGTGTAAAAACAACATGCGTTATGGTGGTAGCGACGGTTTGACGTCTTTCTTATATAACCGCATTGCAGTTTTCAGGGCCGAGCGCGGCGTTTCCCGCCGTCAGTTGGCAGAGGCGGTCGGCGTGAACAATCAGACCATCGGCTATCTCGAGCGTGGCGATTACAAGCCGAGCCTCGAGCTTGCGATGAAGATCGCGGCTTACTTCGCCGTGCCAATCGAGCTGCTCTTTTCCTTTCAGCCTTTCGAACCCGTTGCTGACACGTTGCGCCGAGCCGCGGCGGAAGGACCTTCGTAATGACCCTGCTCCAGAGATTGGACAACTTCGTCTATGCGACACGCCTCGACCGCGTCCTGTTCAGGCAGATTCGACCGCGTACGTTGCGCTGGACGCCCTTGTTTGTCCTTGCAGCCTTGACCGTCGGCTATGTGCTGATGGCGAAGACCGTGGAAAGGCCGGACCGCGCGTTTTTCGTCGGGTTACTGTTGTTCTACGGCGCCTACATGGCGGCGGGCTTTCTCCGAATCTTTGGTCCGCGTTTCGTAACGACGGCTCGCCATCCGCTCGACGAGCGTGAAATGACAGTGAAGATGCGGGCCTATGCCCTGTCGGGCATCTTGCTTGTCGGAATCACGATGACCGGCTGCTTTTACCTGGCGAGCGCCGGCGTGCTGGGATTATGGCAGCCGGCATCGCCGAACGACTGGATCGCTCTCGGCTTCGGCGTTCAAGCGGCGGCTATGCTGCTGCCCACGATGATCGCAAGCTGGATCGAGCCGCGCGCACTTCCGGCGGACGATTGAAGGGGCTGATAGAGCTACCGGGCTGTCGCTGTAGCTAATGTCCGGAATGGGTCGAAAGCTGCCATTAGGCCGGCGAACATTTTTGCTGTCCTACACCGGGCGGATCGTGCTCCAGGCAGGCGGATGAGTGCGCTTAACCGTCTGCCCGTGCCGGGACGATCCGCAGGTCTCGGAAAAATCGCGCCGTCACTGCTAACATTCGATCTCGCCCACGTACGCGTGCGCGCGCACGTGCTGCCAACTTTGACAACTTTCGCGCTTGGGCGAGACGTCACTCACACGGTCGTCATGCCGGGCTTGACCCGGCACCTGCCTTCTTTTCTACCTTCGAAGGACAGGCAGGTCCCGGCTCAAGGCCGGGATGACGGGAGGGACAGGCCGACATGAAGAACTGGAACGTCCGCAAGGCGGTGGTGGCTCGCGAAGACATGCCCGAGGAGCACCGGCTCCGGCAGTCGCTCGGCTGGCCGCACCTCGTCGCTCTCGGCGTCGGAGCGATCGTCGGCACCGGCATCCTGACCCTGATCGGCGTCGGCGCAGGGAAAGCGGGCCCCGCGGTCATTCTCTCCTTCGCCATAGCCGGCGTGATCTGCGCCTGCGCGGCGCTCGCCTATGCGGAGGTCGCGACGATGATCCCGGCGTCGGGGTCGGCTTACACCTATTCCTACGTAGTCTTCGGAGAGCTGATCGCCTGGATGATCGGCGTTGCGCTCATCCTCGAATATACTTTGGTCGTCAGCGCGGTCGCCGTCGGCTGGTCGGGCTACGCGGCCGGCTTCCTCAAATCCGTCGGCTTCGGACTTCCCGATGCACTCATTCAGGGGCCTGAGCTTCACGGGATCATCAACCTGCCGGCGATCTTCATCATCTGGGTGGTTGCGGCGCTGCTGATTTCCGGCACTCGTGAGAGCGCCACGGTCAATGCCATTCTCGTCGTCATAAAGATGGCCGCGCTGGCATTGTTCATCGGAGTCACCCTGCCGGTGTTCGACCCGGCGCACTTCCACCCGTTCATGCCTTACGGTTTTCCCCGGAGCGGGCCCTCGGGAAGCGAGGTCGGCGTGATGGCCGCGGCGGCAATCATCTTCTTCGCCTTCTACGGCTTCGACGCGATCGCGACCGCGGCGGAGGAGGCCAAGAACCCGAGCCGCGACCTTGCCATCGGGATCGTCGGGTCGATGCTCGTCTGCGTCTTCATTTACATGGCCGTTGCTGCAGCTGCGATCGGCGCGCTCGGCTACACCCGCTTCGCCAACAGCCCCGAGCCGCTGGCGCTCATCCTTCGCGAGATCGGCAAGCCGTGGGCGGCGCGGGTGCTAGGCGCCGCGGCGGTCATCGCGCTTCCGACCGTCATCCTCGCCTTCTTCTACGGCCAGAGCCGAATCTTCTTCACCGTCGCTCGGGATGGGCTTCTTCCGAGCGTGCTGGCGCGTGTTTCGCGGCGCGGGACGCCGGTCCGGATCACGATCTTCACCGCGATCGTGACGTCGATCTTCGCCGGCCTGATTCCGCTCGCCTCGATCGCCGCCCTGGCGAACGCCGGAACCCTGGCTGCATTCGTCGCGGTTTGTGCAGCGATGCTGGTGCTCCGCCGCCGCGAGCCGGAGCGTGAGCGCCGCTTCCGCGCGCCGCTCGCTCCGCTGGTCGGAACCGTCGGTATCCTTGGCTGCCTCTACCTGTTCATCAGCCTGCCCAACCGGACGCAGCTGTTCTTCGTCTCCGCGCAGGTGATCGGCCTTGGTCTTTATGCGGTCTACGGAAGCCGTGCCGCGGAACGGGCGCGAGCGCCTTCTAGCGCTTCATGAAGCCTTCGAGATCCTGGCGGAGCTCGCTGAGGGAAACCCGCCCCCAATGATTTCCCCACGGGGAATTGCTGGAGACATCATTGCCTAGATAGGTCGGCGGCTCCCAGCTTGCCTTGGCGACCTCGGGACGTGCCCGGGCGAGGTCGTGAAGATCGAACGGTATATCGAACCGCAGACCCGCCTGATCCCCCACCACCCACGCGACCTTCGTGGACAGGGACAGGCTATCGCCGAGCTCGAGCAGCGGCTCAGAACCGACGAGGAGCCGTTCCGCGCATTCGATCATCACTCCGGTGGAGGAAATATTCCTGAGGCGCACGGGCGTGCTCTGGTAGTCGTGGTGGAGCAGTCCCGACCAGACCAGCGGATGACGGTGTTCCGTGCGTCCGTCGGGGCCGGTGTGCTCCGGTTCCGGTTCGAAGTCCGCGTCGAACTCGAGGTCGGGAAAGCTGCGCCGGATCACTTCGCGAAGCACGGCGGCCTGCTCGTCGGCGGCACAGTCGATCCTGGTTTCGTGCGCAAATTCGAGGCCGAACCGGTCGTCTCGTAGCCAGCGGACGACACATTCGATCGTCCCGTTTTCGCCGAGTTGAAGCTCGACCTTGTCCCACAGCTTGAGGCCGAGGTCGCCGCAGACCATCGCGCCGCCGCCGGAAAGATTGATCAGCTGGACCTCCTGGCTGGCATTGGCGAGGACGATCTGCACCGTCTCGTCGAGCAAGCGGTGGCGATCCTCGACGCGGCCGTCCTTTGTACGCGTTTCCTCGCGCGCCACGGAAACGCTGTCGAGCGCGTCGGCTTTGGCACCCTTGGGCTTCTTGTCGCGAAGGATCGATTCATCGTTCGCGCTCCCGCCGCCGTAGATCATCGCCCTGATGTTCATTTGCCGACTCCGTGGTCCGTCCGGACGCCATTATCCAACGATAATGGTTACGGAATCGTGCAGGTTTTCAGAGGGGTGCCGGTGATGCCGATGGAGGGAAAGGGAAGGTGGGAGGGTTCCCTCCACCGGCGTCCCGAAAGGCGCATCTTAAACCACAATTATGACGAATAATACATATCGAATTCAACCGGGCTGGGAGTGGTCTCCCAGCGCATCACTTCTTCCCATTTGAGGTCGATGTAGCTGTCGATCTGATCGTCGCTGAACACGTCGCCGCGAGTGAGGAAGGCGCGGTCGTTCTGGAGGCTGACCAGCGCTTCGCGAAGCGAGCCGCAGACCGTCGGAACATTGACCAGCTCCTGCGGCGGAAGGTCGTAAAGGTTCTTGTCCATCGGATCGCCGGGATGAATGCGGTTCTGGATTCCGTCGAGACCGGCCATGAGCAGCGCAGAATAAGCAAGGTAGGGATTGGCGAGCGCGTCCGGGAAGCGGAACTCGACGCGCTTTGCTTTCTCGCCGGCGCCGTAGGGAATCCGGCACGATGCCGAGCGGTTGCGGCTCGAATAAGCGAGCAGCACCGGCGCTTCGAAGCCCGGGACCAGGCGCTTGTAGCTGTTGGTGGTCGGGTTGGTGAAGGCGTTGAGCGCGCGCGCATGCTTGATGACGCCGCCGATGAAGTAGAGCGCGGTTTCGCTCAGTCCCGCATAGCCGTTGCCGGCGAAGAGCGGCTTCTTGCCCTTCCAGATCGACATGTGGGTGTGCATGCCGCTGCCGTTATCCTTGGCAATGGGCTTGGGCATGAAGGTCGCGGTCTTGCCGTAGGCGTGGGCGACCATGTGCACGACATATTTGTAGATCTGCATTCGGTCCGCGGTCTCGACGAGGCCGCCGTAGGTGAGCCCGAGCTCGTGCTGCGAGGCGGCGACCTCGTGATGGTGCTTGTCCATCGGCAGGCCCATTTCGAGCATGGTCGCGACCATCTCACCGCGGATATCCATCGCGCTGTCGACCGGCGCGACGGGGAAATAGCCTCCCTTAGCGCGCGGGCGGTGGGCGAGGTTGCCGCCCTCATATTCGCGCATCGTGTTGGTCGGCAGCTCGATGTCGTCGATGCGGAAGCCGCTGGCGTTGTATCCGTCCTCAAAGCGGACGTCGTCGAACATGAAGAATTCGGCCTCCGGGCCCACGAACACGGTGTCGCCGACGCCGGTCTGCTTGAGATAGGCCTCGGCGCGCGTCGCGGTTGAGCGCGGGTCGCGGCCGTAGAGCTCGCCGGTCGAGGGCTCGACAACGTTGCAGAAGAGAACGAGCATCGGGGTTGCGCTGAACGGGTCGACATAAGCGGCGTCGAGGTCCGGCTTCAGGATCATGTCGGACTCGTTGATCGCCTTCCATCCGGCGATCGAGCTTCCGTCAAACATGAAGCCGTCTGTCAGCATGTCGTCGTCTATGACGACGGACGCCATGGTCAGGTGCTGCCATTTGCCCTTGGGGTCGGTGAAGCGGAGATCGACCCAGTCGATCTCCTCGTCCTTGATGCGCGAAAGGATGGTGCCTGCGTCGGTTGCCATTGTGTTGCCCTTACGTTCGTCATCCCCGGGAGGCGGGGACCCAGTTGATGAATGGCCCGCACCAAAGCTGCCCGGGTTCCCGCTTTCGCGGGAATGACGCATCGGTGATTCGAGCTTTGTGAGTTCAGATTCCCGACTGGCGCGCGAGAGTCAGGAGGGCAGCGAATATTTCACCGGTGACGTTGTGCCTCGCACGCGATCAGCTAGCATGTGCAGATTGGAGGGGGAGCGGTCATGCTCGTCGCACTTCTCGTACCGCTTTGCCTGGCCATACTGTTCTTCACTTACTTCCTCGCGCGCGCAGCCATCGCCGAGCGCGCGGCGCCCAAAGTCGAGGCGATCCTGCTCGGTGCGGTCGTCAGCTTCTTCGACACTCTCGGTATCGGTTCGTTCGCTCCGACGACCGCATGGCTGAAGTTCCGGCGCATGGTGCCGGACCGGCTTATCCCGCCGACGATGCTGGTCGGGCTCACCCCGCCGGCGATGGCGGAGAGCGTCATCTTCCTGATCCTCCTTGGAGTGCAGGTCGACCCCGTGCTTCTCTTCGGCTGCGCAATGGCGGTGCTGCTCGGCGGTCTCGTCGGCGCGCCGCTCGTCGCCCAGTGCCGCGTTTGGATCGTCCAGACCGTCGTTGCGATCGGGCTCATCCTCGCGGCGATCGCTTATGCGATGACAAACCTGCACATGTTTCCGGGCGGGGGTACGGCATCAAGCCTGCCGCTCACCCTCACCATCCTCGCGATCGCCGCCAATTTCGCTTTCGGAGTTCTGCTCAATTTCGGGGTCGGCAATTACGCCCCGACCCTCGTGACGCTCAGCCTCATGGGCATGGACCCGCGCCTGATCTTTCCGATCATGGCCGCGGGAGCTGCCGTGACGGGAGCAGGCGCATGCGTTCGCCATATCCAGATGGGAAAGATGGACCTCAAGGTCGTGGTCGGCCTCGGACTCGGCGGGATCCCCGCGGTCCTGGTCGCCGCATTCATCGTCAAATCCATGCCGCTCGAGCTACTCCGCTGGCTGGTCATCGTCGTCGTGCTCTACGCCGCGGCCGTGATGATCCGCGCGGCCCGCTCCGGCCGCCGCGCCGACATGCTCACTCCCGAAGAGGTGGTCGCAACAAGCTGAGCCACCCGTGGAACCGTTGCGAAGCCGGTTCATTCATGGCGCGGGCGGGCACGACGGAGGTATTGTCATGCGGTCCATCCTTCTCTGGCTTATCGGCATCCCGGTCCCGATCATCCTTCTTCTCGCCCTCTGCACTCATCATTTCTAGGACGCAGTCGCCCAATCCCGCATAGTTGCGCGTGGCGGCGGGTCATGCGAGTTCGGCCCCCATGCATGGAACAGTAATTGCGATCGCCATGGTCGTCGCCGTGGCGCTGATCCACTTCAGCTACGTCGACTTCCGCTTCCGCTACCGCGACGGGATCATCTGGTTCTGGCGGCTGAGCCCGGCGCCACCGCTGATGTGGCTTGGGCGCGTCACGGTCGTCGCCGCGCTTCTGGTCGCCCTTGCGTCGCCCTTCTTCGACGAGGTGCGAATGTTTGCCTATATCGTGGGCGGCATCATGGGCCTCCACATCCTCAGCCTCATCCTGCTCGAGGCGCTGGAGCCGCGCTGACGGGCGTGTCGCGAACGCCACTGCCTCGCGACGGCGGCGGCAAAAGAGCCCTTCAGGCCCTTCACAGAGCCAGAACCCCTCGCTATCAGGCCCGCCAATCGCACCGGCTCACCGGAGCGAGCCTGCGCACCTGCCTCCCGGCATTTGCGTCAAATCGCGTCATTGAAGGGGAAAGATGGCCACCAAGGCAGGGTCCGCTGAGGTTCCGCACAGCGTAGTTGCGGATGGCGAAGGTATTCGTCGTCGCGATTATCTCAAAATTGGTGCGGTCGCTTTCGCCGGTGTCGGCGGCGTCGTCGCGCTCGCGCCGCTACTCGTCCAGATGTCGCCGTCGGCCGACGTGCTCGCGCTTTCGACGACCGAAGTCGACATATCCAAGGTGCAGCCAGGGCAGGGCATCAAGGTCAGCTGGCGCAAGCAGCCGGTCTTCGTGCGCAACCTGACCCCAAAGGAGATCGCGGAAGCCAATGCGGTGCCGCTTTCGTCCCTGCGCGATCCCCAGACGCTCGCCGAGCGCACGAAGCCGGGCAAGCAAAACTGGCTCATCACGCTGGGCGTCTGCACCCATCTCGGCTGCATCCCGCTCGGGATCGGGGAGGGCGAAAACAAGGGTCCCTTCGGCGGCTATTTCTGCCCGTGCCACGGATCTCAGTACGACACGGCCGCGCGGATCCGGCAGGGGCCGGCGCCGAAGAACCTCTTCGTGCCCGACTATGAATTTACAACGCCGACGACGGTTACGATCGGCGCAAAGGGGAAGTGAACGAATGAGCTTTTCCTGGGCGAAGCCCTACGAACCCAAGCATCCTCTCGCAAAGTGGTTTGACCAGCGGCTTCCGCTGCCGCGGCTTGCTTACGGCGCCGTGGGCGGCGGCTATCCGGTTCCGCGCAATCTCAATTATTGGTGGAATTTCGGCGTCGCCGCCGGCCTCTTCCTAACGATCCAGATCGTGACCGGGATCGTGCTGGCGATGCACTATACCGCGTCGTCAGGCGGCGCGTTCAATTCGGTCAACCAGCTCATCATGCGCGACGTCAACGCCGGCTGGCTGCTTCGCTACGCGCACATGAACGGCGCAAGCTTCTTCTTCATCGTCGTCTACATCCACATTTTCCGCGGCCTCTATTACGGCTCGTACAAGGCCCCGCGCGAGCTCGTCTGGATGCTCGGGCTGGTCATCTATCTATTGATGATGGCGACGGCCTTCATGGGTTACGTCCTCCCGTGGGGCCAGATGAGCTACTGGGGCGCGCAGGTCATCACCGGCTTCTTCTCGGCCTTTCCGCTGATCGGAGAGCCGCTGCGCATCTGGCTCCTCGGTGGCTATGCGCCGGATCAGGCCGCGCTCGGCCGCTTCTTCTCGCTGCACTATCTGCTGCCGTTCGTGATCGCAGCAGTCGTGATCCTGCACATCTGGGCGCTGCATATTCCGGGATCGGGAAATCCGACCGGAGTCGACGTGAAGGACGAGAAGGACACCCTGCCGTTCCATCCCTTCTTCACCGCGAAGGACGGCTGGTTCTCGGCGGCGATCCTGTTGGCCTATGCACTGGTCACCTATTTCGCTCCGAACTATCTCGGGCACCCGGACAATTACATTCCGGCGAATCCCCTTGCGACTCCGGCAGAGATCGTCCCGGAATGGTATTTCTGGCCCTTCTACGCGATCCTTCGCTCGTTCACGGTCGACTTCATCCTTCCGGCCAAGCTGTGGGGCGTGCTGGCGATGTTCAGTTCGATCCTGCTGCTCTTCTTCCTTCCGTGGATCGACAAGTCGCCGGTTCGCTCGGGTTCCTACCGGCCGGTGTTCAAGCGCTTCTTCTGGCTCCTGGTCATCGACGTCATCGTGCTCGGCTGGGCCGGCGGCGGTGCGCCGAATCCGATGCGCAACGTGATCAGCCAGCTCGCCGCCGCTTATTACTTCCTCCACTTCCTCGTCATCCTGCCGTTGGTTTCCGCCTTCGAGACGCCGCTCCCGCTGCCGCGCTCGATCAGCGATTCCGTGCTTCACGGTGAAGAGGCGGAGGCCGCGCCGGTCGGATCGAAGCCGCGGCGCACCAAGGCGGCAACGGCCGTCGTCGAATAAGGGGACAGGGGACAGATGCGTTTCATTCTCGGGTTCATCGGCGCGGTCTTTGCCGGAGTCCTGCTGATCTCCCTGATCAGCGGTGTCGCGGAATATGTCAGCAACCCGCCGGCACCGCTCGCCGCGGAAGAGTTCCACCGGGCGCCGAAGCCGCTGCACCTCGCCAGCGACGGGCCCTTCGGGAAGTTCGACAAGCGCCAGCTTCAGCGCGGGTTCCAGGTCTATTCGGAAGTCTGTTCGGCCTGTCACAGCCTGGAGCTGGTCTCGTTCCGCGACCTCAAGGGTCTCGGCTACGACGACGCGGAGATCAAGAAGATCGCGTCGGACTGGAAGACCCAGGTTCCGTCGATCAATCCGGACACCGGCGAGGCGGCCACGCGCAAGGCGCTGCCGTCCGACAGTTTCCCGCCGCCGTTTCCGAACGAGGTCGCGGCGCGCGCAGCCAACAACAATGCGCTTCCGCCCGACCTGTCGCTGATGACGAAGGCGCGGGAGGGCGGGGCTTCGTACGTCTACTCGCTCCTCACGGGCTTCCAGAACCAGCCAGCCGAGCTGCTGAAGAAGTTCCCCGACGCGAAGACGCCGCAGAATCTTCACTACAATCCCTATTTCGCGAACCTCAACATCGCGATGCCGCCGCCGCTGACCGCTGAGGGGCAGGTGACCTATGCCGATGGCACCAAGCCGACCGTCGACCAGATGGCGAAGGACGTGGCGGCGTTTCTGGTCTGGACAGCCGAGCCAAATCTGGAGTCACGTCATGCAGCGGGCCTGGCCGTGGTCATCTTCCTGCTGCTCGGGACCATCCTCGGTTATTTCGCCTACCACGACATCTGGGATGAAGCGAAGCGGACGGTCCGGGTGACCGGCCCTCTCGACCCGGAGAACCAGGCCAAGACTCGCCGTGCAAAGGCGAAGGCGGGAGTTGCCGGCTAGCCGCGCGAAACCCTTCGCCGGCGCAGTAGGAACGCGGGATAGCCCGGATCGTTCTAGCCCCTGTCTCCTTGTGTTTGGACAGGTGTGAAATGCGTATCCCCTACATCTCTCTCCTGGCCGCTGGCGCGCTCGCGCTCAGCGGCTGTGCGTACGGCGATCTCGGCTACGGCGGCCTCGGCCTCGGTTACGGCAGCCCCTATTCGAGCTACGGCTACGGCAGCCCCTACTATGGCGGCTCATATTACGGCGGCTATGGCTCGCCTTATTATGGCAGCGGCCTCAGCTACGGGCTCAGCTACGGCAATTATTATGGCGGCCTCGGCTCGCCTTATGGCTGGTACGACGATTATTATTATCCGGGCACCGGCTATTACGTCTACGACAGCTATCGTCGCCCGCACGCGATGACGACAACGCAGCGTACCTATTGGTCCTCGCGATCGCCGGCGCTCAGGACGTCGAGCACCGCGCGGACCAGGGTTCAGCCGAACTGGAGCGGTTTCGATCGCCGCTCATCGACGCGCACGGAGCGACAGCAGGCTCGCGAGGAGCGCAGGCAGCAGCGGCACGACTGAACAGTTCAGTCCTGAGCTGAGGCCGGGCGCCGGCTGATTAGGACGATCGAGGTGAAGGTCATCACCACCTCGTCGTTCTGGTTGGTGACGATCGTGTGCGTGCGGAAGGAGCCGATCTCAGGCTTGCTGCGCGAGGGTGTCGTGTCGACGATCTCGCCCCGCACGCGCAGCGTGTCGCCAGGATAGACCGGCTTCTTCCAGCGAAGGTCGTCGATTCCGGGGGAACCGAGGCCCGCCTGCTCGTGCGCGATGACGTGCCGCGCGATCACCGACATGACCATTGCCGCGGTGTGCCAGCCACTGGCCGCGATCCGCCCGAAGTGGGTCTTGGCCGCTGCCTCATCGGAGATGTGGAAGGGCTGCGGGTCGTACTTGCGCGCGAACTCGAGCACTTCCTCGCGCGTAACGTCGTAGGAACCGAAATCGGTGACGGCGCCCACCTGCAGGTCTTCGAAATAGATCATGGCGAGACCGATAGCCGCGGGCGCAGCTTGGCGCGAGTAGGGGAGGCGGTTACGCTTGATCCGTGGCGACGAACACACTGCTTCCTGGCCGGTACCATCCGAGCTTGATCGAAGCCGCGATGGCGCTCAACGAGAACCGGCTCGACGTCGCCGAGCGGTTGCTGAAGCCGCACCTTAAGGAAGACCCCTTCGACGTAGCCGCGATCCGGATGCTCGCCGAGCTTGCCGCTCGGATCGGGCGGTTGCGAGACTCCGAGAACCTGCTTCGTCGGGCCGTTGAGCTTGCGCCAGGCTGGACCGCGCCGAAGGCCAACCTGGCGCTCGTGCTTGGGCGCATGGGCAGGCCGGCAGAGGCGATGGAGTTGCTCGACGATATCTTCGCTTTGGAACCGGAGGACCTCGGTCATTGGAACCTGAAGGCTGCCACGCTGGCACGCCTCGGCGACTTCGACGAGGGCATCAAGATCTACGAGGACGTCCTTGCGCGCGCTCCCAATCACGCCCGCGTGTGGGTCAGCTACGGCCATATGCTGAAGACGATCGGGCGGCTTGCGGAGGGCGTCGAAGCCTATCGCAAGGCGATCTCGATCAAGCCGACGCTCGGCGAAGCGTGGTGGAGCCTCGCGAACCTTAAGACCGTGCGGTTCACCGAGACGGACCTTGAGGCGATGGAAGAGGCGTTGCGCGCGTCGGATCTTGCCGATCCCGACCGCTTCCATCTCGATTTCGCGCTCGGCAAAGCGATGCACGATGCCGTCCGGACTGAAGAAGCCTTCAAACATTTTGCGCAAGGAAACGCGCTTCGCCTTAAGATGCACCCCTATCGAGCCGGCACGACCACGACGATTGTGGACCGCTGCGTCAAGGCATTCACCGAGGAAGCCTTTGCCGATCGGCACGGCGGCTGTGAAGCGCCCGATCCCATTTTCGTCGTCGGATTGCCGCGCGCAGGGTCGACTCTCATCGAGCAGATACTGTCGAGCCACAGCCTTGTCGAAGGAACTACCGAGCTTCAGGACATTCCGGCGCTTTCGCGCAAGGTCGGCGCTTATCCGAAGGACGTTCTGGCTCTCGATCTGGATGCCCGCCGAGCGCTCGGCGAAGAGTATCTCAAGCGCGCCAGCGTTCAGCGGCGAACCGACCGGCCCTTTTTCGTGGACAAGCTTCCGAACAATTGGCTGTTCGTTCCCTTCATCCATTTGATCCTGCCCAATGCGAAGATCGTCGACGCACGCCGTCACCCGCTCGGCTGCTGCTTTTCCAATTATCGCCAGCATTTCGCCCACGGGCAGGACTTCACCTACGACTTGGATTCTCTCGGCCGCTATTATTCGGACTATGTCCGATTGATGTCGCATGTGGAGCGGACGCTGCCGGGGCGCGTCCATCGCGTGATCTACGAGCGGATGGTCGACGACACCGAGAACGAAGTTCGCCGGCTTCTCGAATATTGCGGGCTGGAGTTCGAGCCGCAGGTCCTCGAATTCTACAAGACCGAGCGAGCGGTTCGCACTCCGAGCTCCGAGCAGGTGCGTCGGCCAATCTATCGGGAAGCGACCGAGGAATGGCGCGCCTACGAACCGTATCTGGGCCCGCTGAAGCGCGCGCTCGGGCCGGTCCTGGATTGCTATCCCGATCCGCCATTGGCCTGAAAGCAACGCCCGTCGAACAATCGCGCGGGCCGAACCTCGCGACCGTTGACATTCCGTAACGGCTCTGTCGCAATGTCGACATTCGGCTGGAGGGGGCCTTCATATGATCGACCGCAGGTTCCGCGCGCTTACGCTCGGGCTTCTGGCGACGACCGCCATGGCGTCGCCGTCCATTGCGCAAAACGCGCCTTCAGAGACGGCAACTCAGCCGCAAACGACGGGACAGTCACCCGCTCCGGGAACGAATGCGACCGACGTCACGTCGCCTCCGAAGAGCGTCCAGAACGCGCGAGCGGCGCAGGGCCAGCCGGACATGACCGAGATCATTATCACGGCGACGAAGCGCGAGGAAAACCTCCAGAACGTTCCGATCAGCGTGCAGGTGCTTGGCACGCGCAAACTGGACCAGCTGAATATCTCGAATTTTGAGGAATATACGAGGCAGCTGCCTTCGGTGACGTTCACCAGCAACAATCCAGGCACGACGACCGTCTACATGCGCGGCATCGCGGCGACGTCGACCGGTGAGGGCATTCACTCGGGTCCGTTGCCGCAGGTCGGTGTCTATTTGGACGAGCAGCCGGTGACGACGATCGGCGGCGCCCTCGACATTCATATTTACGACATCGCGCGCATCGAAAGTCTCGCCGGACCGCAGGGGACGCTTTTCGGAGCTTCGAGCGAAGCCGGTACGATCCGGATCATCACCAACAAGCCTGAACTCGGTGTCACGACGGGCAGGGTTGACGGTGAGCTCAACAGCGTCGCTCATGGCGACATTGGCGGCAAGCTCGAGGGCATGATCAACGTGCCGATTGCCGATCGCATCGCCTTCCGCGCCGTGGCCTTTTATCAGCACGACGCCGGCTTCATCGATAATGTGTTCGGGGAGCGGACCTATCTCGCTGCCGACCCCGCGGACAACGTCCACTTCGACAATAGCAGATTCGTCAAAGACAATTTCAACGACGTTACAACCTACGGCGGCCGCGCCGCGCTCAAGGTCGACCTCGACGACAATTGGACGGTTCTTCCGACGTTCATGTACCAGAAGACGAAGGCAAACGGCGTCCCGTGGATGGATGAAGCTCAAGGCGACCTCGAGACCGTGCGCTTCCAAAACGAGATCGCGAAAGATCGATTCTGGCAGGCGGCGCTAACGGTTGAAGGAAAGGTCGCCAACTTCTTCGACGTGACCTACGCCGGCGCCTACATGGATCGCCCGAGGTTCTCGACCCTCGACTACACGGACTACACCGACGCTTACAACGACCTCTACACTTACTACTACCATAACGTCCCTGATTACTGCCCGGTCGCGCCTGGTGGGGTCCTGCCTTGCCAAAATTGGACCGACAACAACGGGAATGTCATCAATCCGCGCCAGCACATCACAGGCAGCGATCATTTCAAGAAGATGAGCCAGGAGATCCGTGTCGCCACGCCAGCGGACAAGCCCGTCCGGGCGCTCGTGGGTGCATTCTACCAGGACCAGAAGAATCACATTCTTCAGGACTATCTCGTTGACGGTCTGGCGGACTCATTGTCCGTGCCGGGTTGGGCAGACACACTCTGGCTCACGAACCAGCACCGCGAGGATAAGGATTACGCACTCTTCGGCGAAGCGAACTGGGACATCATCCCGCAGGTCACGCTCACGGCCGGCACTCGATACTATAAGTTCGACAACACGATCATCGGCTTCAACGGATTTGGCCCCGACAACCCGAGCGGTTCCACCCTGGGTTTCAACCGCTGCCTGACGGTCAACGGTGAGGAACTGCGCAACGATGAGGACAGTCCGCTCATCGGGGGAGGCGTCGACAATACGCCGTGCACAAACGTGGGCGCGGTGGTCAACGGCAAGCTCCAGCCAAAGCGCGTCAAGGACAATGGCTGGCTCTATCGATTTAACGCGCAGTGGAGGCCGACTGACGCGGTCATGTTGTATGCCACATGGTCGAAGGGTTTCCGTCCAGGCGGCATCAACCGCCAGCCGACAGCGCCGGCGTACGGCCCTGACTTCCTGATCAACTACGAAGCCGGCTGGAAAGCGACCTTCCTTGGCAGCCGCCTCCGCTGGAACGGCGCGATCTATCACGAGCGGTGGGAGAGCATCCAGTTCAGCTTCCTCGGCGCGAACAGCCTGACCGTCACGCAGAACGGGCGCAATGCGAATGCGAACGGCATCGAAACCGACATCAATTACACCGAGGGTGGGCTCTCGCTCTCGGCCGCGGCAGCTTACACCGACGCGAAAACAAGCGGAAACATCTGCAACGCCGCAATCGTCGTCGACCCATCGCCCGACTGCACCGGCATGGACTCACATGAGCCGCCGGAGCCCGACTTCATCAAGGTGCCCTCGGGCAGCAGATTGCCGATCACGCCGAAATTCAAGGCGAGCGCAACCGCGCGCTACACTTGGCCGATGTGGTCGGGGCACACGCACGTCCAGGGCGCAATTGCCTATCAGGGGTCGGCACCGTCCGACATTTTCCCTGACCAGGCCGCTATGATCGGCAAGATCAAGGCCTCGACACTTGTGGACCTTTTCCTCGGTTACGACTGGAGCCGCTACAGCGCGGAGCTTTTCGCGACGAATGTCTTCGATGATCGCAATGAGCTGTCGAGGCTCGTCAATTGCAGCATTTGCACGCAGGTGAAGATCATTCCCGGCCGGCCGCGAACGATCGGCCTGAGAGTGGGCGCGCACTTTTGAGCGATTGATCGACCCCGAGTCTCGTCGCGAGCCGTTTCAAGGATCTTATGGTTCGACGGCGAGGATTTGGAGCGGCACGCACCTGGTACGCGGTCACACTGATTGCGTTGGCCGCAATCTGGCTCGCCATGCTCATCTTGGGCGGGGGGCCGATCGATCGCGGACTTTATGAGTGGCTCTACGCCGGCCGCCGGCCCGCGCTCATCACGATCGCAAGAATCTTCACGGCGCTCGGGGAGCCCACGGTGCTCATCATCGCGGGTTTCCTGGTCGCCGCGTGGCTCTGGTTCCGCAAACGCGGGCGGTTTGCAGTCGGACTTCTTTTCGTGATCTTGCTCGGCCGCGGATTGAGCGAGGTGCAGAAATTCTGGATCGCTCGGGCTAGGCCAGAATTCGAACCGCATCTCGTCGTTGTGAAGACGTCGTCCTTCCCGAGCGGCCATGCGGCGAGCTCGATGATCTTCTATCTGACGCTGGCGCTCGCGCTTACGGGGAAGACGCGCTGGCGATGGGTCGCGGCTGCCGCAGCGATCCTTCTTTCGCTTCTGATCGGAACCAGTCGGGTCATGCTCGGGGTCCACTGGCCGAGCGACGTCGTAGGCGGTTGGTCGTTTGGGCTGCTGTGGGTGCTGCTGACGCTGCGCCGGGCGGAACGGCTGCTCGATCCGGATTCCCGAAACCCCGCCACGATCGGTATAAGCGGTCCCAATCAAGGGGAGAGAAAATGACCCGATCGAAACCGTTCACCTGGATCGCCGCGGCGATATTCGCGGTAATAGCGCTGGCCCACATCTATCGGCTGGTCCGGCCATTCGAAGTGACGGTCGGGCCTTGCCACATACCGCAATGGCTAAGCGGCGTGGCGGCGATAGCCACTGCCGGTCTCAGCTGGATGCTGTGCCGCGAGGCGAGGGGAGCCGCGCCTGGCGAACCCTAGACGTTGAAGCGGAAAAGCATCACGTCGCCGTCCTGGACGACATAATCCTTGCCTTCCGAGCGCATCTTGCCGGCGTCCTTCGCACCGTTCTCGCCGCCGCAACTAATGTAATCGTCATAGGCGATCGTCTCGGCGCGGATGAAGCCGCGTTCGAAGTCGGTGTGGATCGCGCCCGCGGCTTCTGGCGCCTTGCTTCCTTTGTGCACGGTCCACGCCCGAGATTCCTTGGGCCCAGCGGTGTAGAATGTGATGAGCCCGAGCAGCGCGTAGGCGGCGTGGATCATCCGGTTGAGACCGGTTTCGTGAAGGCCAAGGTCCCCGAGGAAGGCTTCGCGGTCGTCCATTGGGAGCGTTGCGATCTCGGCCTCGATTGCTGCCGAGATGACCACGGCTTGCGCACCTTCAGCCGCGGCCTTTTCGAATACCCGCTGCGAGAGCGCATTGCCTTCTGCAGCATCCCCTTCGTCGACATTGCAGACATAGAGCACTGGCTTGGCGGTCAGCAGCTGTGCGCGCTCGAGCGCCTTTGCTTCCTCGACGTCCTTGGGCTGGGTCAGCCGCGCCGGTTTGGAGGCGCGGAGCAGATCGAGCGCCTGGCCGAGCACCGAGGCCTCGATCTTCGCTTCCCTGTCGCCCTGCTGCGCTTTCTTGACGAGGTTCGGCACCCGACGCTCGAGCGATTCGAGATCGGCGAGCATCAGCTCGGTCTCGACGGTGTCCGCGTCGGCGATCGGATCGACTTTGCCCTCCACGTGGGTAACATCGCCGCCTTCGAAGCAGCGGAGTACGTGGATGATCGCGTCGACCTCGCGGATGTTGGCGAGGAACTGGTTGCCCAGGCCTTCGCCCTTGCTTGCGCCGCGCACGAGTCCGGCGATGTCGACGAACTCGATCTGGGTCTCGATTTCCTGCGCGGACTTTGCAATCTCGGCGATCTTGTCGAGGCGGGGGTCGGGCACTGCTACGCGTCCGACATTCGGTTCGATCGTGCAGAACGGATAATTCGCTGCCTGAGCGGCAGCCGTTTCGGTCAAGGCATTGAAAAGCGTCGATTTACCAACGTTCGGCAGGCCGACAATGCCGCAGCGGAAGCCCATGATTTTCTCGGATTTGGTGAGGGAAGTCGCCGCCCTTTAGGCGAATTCGAGCGATTTGCTCAACCGCGCTGCTGCACCTTTGCGGTTTGTTCGCGAAGAACGGCGATCGTGTCTTCGAGATGGCGAAGGATGAGTTGCCGCTGCTCGCCACTGTAGCGGCCATTCAAGCGGTTCATCGCTTCGGTCAGGGAAGCGAAGATGGGCAGGCTCTCGCGCCCCAGCCGCTCCGTATTGCTGGGCCGGACGATCACGCTCCTCCGATCGGCCGGATTGGGCTCGCGCTTCGCATAGCCGGCGCGCTCGAGCCGGTCGACGATCCCGGTGATTGCGCCGGTCGAGAGGCCAGTGGCCTCGGCTAGCGCCTTGGGCGTGGCTCCGCCGAGCTCTGCGATAATCCCGGCGCATTTTCGCTCCGCCGCCGTCATCCCGAGCCGACGAGCGCCGGCCTCGTGAAAGGCGATTACTGCCGTCGCGAGGTCGCGATGGAGTTTGTTGTATCGATCCTCATCCATTTGCATTTAGCTTAGCACTAAGATACTTGTCTGTGAACCTTATTTGAAAGCGAGGGCGCCGCGATGCGGAACGATGGCACTGGCCAGTTATCGAGAATCGCTCCGGCCATCGCGCTCGCCTTCGCCGCGCCGATGCTTGCCGAGGTGCTTCCCGGCGCCACGCGCTTCTCATCGATCTTCGTTTTCCCGATCGAGATGGCGGTTTGGGGCGGGGGAGCCGTTCTCGCCCGTGCATTAGTCCGGTCTCGAGGCCTCGGCTGGTGGTCGCTGCTCTGCCTGGGGCTTGCGCTCGCGATCGCGGAAGAGTTCCTGATCCAGCAAACGTCCGTCGCGCCGCTGGTGATCAAGCTGAAGGGTGAGACCTGGGCCAGGGCCTTCGACGTCAACTACGTCTACCTGATCTGGGCATTGGTTTACGAGAGCGCCTGGGTGGTGCTGATGCCGACACTGGCCGTCGAGCTCATGTTTCCGCGGAGACGGCAGGAACCGTGGCTCAACCGGGCTGGGGCAATCGCCACTGGCATTCTTTTTTGCATAGGCTGCTTCTTTGCCTGGTTCAGCTGGACGCAGATCGCGCGGACGAAGGTTTTCCACCAGCCGCCCTACACGCCGCCTCTTCACTGGATACTCGCCGCCTCGTTGGCGATCCTTATCCTGATCGTTGCCGCGCTCCGCTCGCCGGAGCGGCTGACCGCACGGACCTGGAAACCGCCGCAACCTTGGTTGGTCGCCATTCTAAGCGCCGTCTGGGCGGCGTTGTGGTTCGGACTGGTTGTGCTCGCGTTCGGCATCGCACCGCAGGTTCCCGCCGAAGCGGTGGCCGTCGCGGCGCTGGTGGTCGCAATGCTCCTCCTTCTCGTCGTTCCGCTTTGGTTGGCCGACGCGGCATGGAGCCGCAGGCATGATTATGCGCTGCTAGCCGGCGGCCTTGCGGGATCGATGGCGGTCAGCTTCGTCGGCTTCATCGGGCCGCCCACGATCGATCTCTGGTTCAAGGTCGCAGTCGACCTTGCAGCGCTCGGCTGGCTGGCGTGGCTCGGGCGGCAGCTGCTCAGGCGAAGTTGAAGGAGATGCTAAGGCGCTCGCCGCGTCCGTTGCCGGGAAGCACTTCGTGGCGCAGCCAACTCTCCCAAAGGAGCAGCATTCCCCTTTGCGGCACCACGCTGACGAATGGCTGAAGCTGTTGCGGCGCATCCTTAAGGCGCGTCGGTGCGGCCATCATCAATGGGAGCCGCGGGTCCTCGAAGCGGATCGCTCCAGAACCGTTGGGCACCTCGACATAGAGCGTCCCCGAGATGATGCTGTGCGGGTGGATGTGGCCGGCGTGGTGGCCTGATCCTCTCAGAAGATTGACCCAGAGACTGTCGAGGCGAGGCTTGCGCTGCAAATCGAAGCCGCACCCCCTCGCGAAAGTTGCGGCGTGCATCGCCAGCGCCTTGCCAAGATCGGCGAACGCCGGATCGCGCTTCGGCAGGTCGTTGAGCGAGGCGTAGCTCGTGTAACCGGCGTAGCGGTGCTCCTTCGACCAACGGCGGCCGGCTTCGTCATCCTCGGCAAGACTTCGGATCGAATTTGCCAGCTCATCGAGCAGCTTCGGATCGGAGAGATCCGCTTCATAGAGCTGCGTGGCGAAGAATGACCGAACCGGCATTGCGCCGCTGTGCGGCTGACCGACCGTGGGTGCAAGGGCGTGGACAGGGAGGGGGCCGCCGCTCTAGCGTGCGCGTCTCTCGGGAGGGGTCATCAATGCGCCGTCGTCTGTTCGCGTCTTCGCTGTCGCTTGCGCTCGCGCCGGCCTTGGGTGCGCCGGCTCACGCAGCGCCGGCAGCAGCAACGGTGGCGCCTGCCGAAAGGCTCTTGTTGGACGTCAGCGCCGACCCGCTCACCGGCAAGATCGTCGCGACCTTTCCGAAGCCCGACGCGGATGGCATTTCGGCGCGCTACATCTATCTCACGCAGCTCGGAACCGGCCTCGGCTCGGCGCCGATCGGCCTCGATCGCGCCGCTGCAAGCGAGACACGAATCCTGATCTTCCGCCGCATCGGCAAGAAGGTCGGCGCAGAGGTCGAGAACAGCAAGTTCGTTGCCTCGGGCGGCGACCCCGACGCGCAGCGTGCAGTCGACAGCTCGTTCGCAACGTCAACGCTGTGGATGGGCGACGTGCTGAATACAGCCAAGGACGGCTCCTACACCGTCGACCTGTCGGGCTTTCTCGCGCGCGACGACCTTGGAGTTCCGCTGGCGATCAAGAATGGTGGCGGCGGCGATTTCCGCTTCGTGCCCGAACTGAGCGCGGCCGACCCGAACTTCGTGAAGGTCTTCCCCAGGAATGCAGAATTCGCGGCGAAACTGACCTTCCGCTCCGACGAACCGAAGGCGGAAGTCACCAATATCGTAAGCGGCAACACGCTGACGCTCGTCCTTCGCCATTCGATGATCGCTCTGCCCGACCCCGGCTACGTCCCGCGCACGGACTCATATGGATATACGATCGGGCTTCAGAAAGTCGATTTCTCGGCGCCGCTCGGTGCTCCGCTAGTCAAGGATCTCGCGCGGCGTTTTCGGCTGGAGAAGGTCGATCCCGCGGCCGCGCGCTCGGCGGTCAAGAAGCCGATCATTTTCTACATCGACCGCAGCGCGCCCGAGCCGGTGCGGACTGCGCTGAAAGAGGGCGTCAGCTGGTGGAACAGCGCGTTCGACGCGGCGGGGTTCGAAAATGCGTTCCAGGTCGGGATTCTTCCCGAAGGCGCCGACCCCCTCGATGTGCGCTACAATGTCGTCAACTGGATCGATCGCGCGACGCGGGGCTGGTCGTACGGCCAGCCGATCGCCGACCCCCGGACCGGGGAGATCATCAAGGGCTCGGTGCTGCTCGGCTCGCTTCGCACGCGGCAGGACCTCATCATCTTCCAGGCGCTGGTCGGGGCGGGGCTCACCGGCACCGGCGACCCGAACGACCCGATCACCGCAGCGCTCGCCCGTATCCGCCAGCTGGGAGCGCACGAGGTCGGGCATGCGCTTGGCCTCGCGCATAATTTCGCGGCGAGCACGCAAGGGCGCTATTCGGTGATGGACTATCCCGGCCCGCGTGTGACCCTGGATGCGAACGGCGCGCCCTCGCTGCGCGATGCTTATGGCGTTGGTCTCGGCCCGTGGGACAGATTCATGATCCAGTGGCTTTACGGCGCCAAGACGGATGCCGAGGGCCGCGCACTCGAGGCACGGGCCCAGGCGCAGGGCCTTCGCTTCGTTGCCGACAATGACGCGCGGCCTGTCAGCGCCGGCCAGCCGCTCGGGTCGTTGTGGGACGATGGCCCGGACGCGGTCGGCGAGCTTCGCAGGGTAATGGCGGTGCGAAGGGCGGCGCTCGATCGCTTTGGAGTTGCCGCGCTGCCTGCCGGAGAATCGCTCGCCGACCTTCGCCGGGCCTTCGCGCCGATCTGGCTCCTCGATCGCTACCAGGTCGAGGCTGCAGCAAAGGCGGTCGGCGGAGTCGATTTTCCCTATGTGGTCAACGGCCAGACGGCTGTTGCTCAGGTTGTGCCCGGCTCCGCGCAATGGGCGGCGCTTTACGCATTGCTGGACACGCTCTCGCCGCCGGAACTCACGGTGCCGGCGCGCCTCAATCCCATCCTGTCGAGCGGCTTCGGCGGCGATGCCGACCGCCAGAACGATATCGAGATCATCCCGACTGCAGGCGGTCCCGTGTTCGATCCGCTCAAGGCGACCGAAGTTGGTGCGGTGCAGACGCTGGACGCACTGCTCGCGCCCGAACGGCTGAGCCGCCTCGAAAGCCAGCATTCCACGGACGCGAGCGTTCCTGCACCATCGCAGGTGGTCGACCTGTTGGTGACCCGTACGCTTGCGCAGACGGGAGGCGAGGTCGGACGCCGGATTGCCACCATGTGCGTGCTTGCCCTCGCGCGGGTGCAGCGCAATGCGTCACTGTCGCCGACCATCGCGCTGGAACTGTCGGGCCGCCTGGACCGCCTCGCCGATCAACTGGAGCGGCAGCGTGGGCCGGCAGCCGAGCAGGACTGGGCACATGGCCTCGGCCGGCTGCTGAAGGATCGCGAGGGGCTCGACAAGGCGCTCGCCGACGCGGCGCGCTATCCGCGCGTCCCGCCTGGAATGCCGATCGGCATGGACGAGGATCTCTAGCGCGCCCCTGCGGAGATTTCGTTCATCGGCCAAGTCCTGTTACCAGACCGGACGGACTCGATCTCGCAAGTCTTCGTCTCGTACGCGCGGAGAAGGACAAGGCGCTCGATCTGCTCGAACCCGCATTGGCGAAGGGCGGTAAGACACTGGTCGGTCTCGCCTCCGCCGACCGCAACCTCGATGCCCTTCGCGACGATTTGCGGTTTCAGAAGATGCTCGAAGCTGCACAGAAGCGGGCTGGCGTCGATATGGGCGGTCATGACTTGCCTCTAAAGTCCTGATACCCAAACGGGGGCTGGATGGCCGAAATATTCGTCTCCTACGCGCGCGAGAACGAAGCGCAGGCGAAGGACGTGGCGGAAGCGCTGCGTGCGCAGGGCTACGTTGCCTGGCGGGACGACGAACTGCCGGCTCACCGCGTCTATGCGGAAGTCATCGAGGAGCGACTGAATAGCGCCGATGCCGTCGTCGTCCTGTGGTCGGAGGACGCGAAGAAATCGGAGTGGGTCAGGGCTGAGGCCGATACTGCCCGCAACCGCGGAAAGCTGATCCAGGCAAGCCTCGACGGAACGATCCCTCCGATCCCATTCAACCAGGTCCAATGCGCCGACCTTAACGGCTCCGGCGGCCCGGCTAACGCCGCCGGCTGGAGCAAGCTGGTCGGAAGCGTGCTGGCGCTGGCCGGCTCGCCCGCTGCTGCGGAGGGCAGGCGGACCCGCTCACAGCAGGTTTCGGTCTGCGTGCTTCCGTTCGCGAACATGAGCGGCGATGCCGAGCAGGAATATTTCAGCGACGGGATCAGCGAGGACATCACGACCGATTTGTCCAAAGTGTCGGCCCTCGCAGTGACTGCGCGCAACACCGCCTTTCAGTTCAAGGGGCAATCCATCGACATTTGTGAAGTCGCAGGAAAGCTCGGCGTGAGCCATGTCCTCGAAGGAAGCGTCCGAAAGGCCGGAATACGGGTCCGGATCACTGCGCAGCTCATCGATGGAGCGACGGGCGATCACCTCTGGGCGGAACGGTACGATCGCGATCTGAACGACATTTTCGAAATCCAGGACGAGATTTCGAAAGCCATCGTCGACGCCCTGAAAGTCAAGCTGCTGCCCGCCGAGAAGAAGGCGATCGAGCAACGCGGAACGACGAACTCCAATGCGTACAACCTCTATCTGATGGCGCGGCAGCTTTGGGTTTCGGGCAATTATGGTGACGTTCGTCGTGACGAGATCGTCATTCGGACGGCACAGCAGGCCATCGCCCTGGATCCCAAATATGCGCAGGCGTGGGGGCTTCTCGCGATTGCCCAGGCGTTCTTGCGATACCATCACGGCCGGGATGTCGATGACGGGCTGACCGCGGCCGAAAAGGCGCTGGAACTCGATCCGACCTTGGCCGCGCCTTACGGCGTCCGGGCGCGCCATCTCGCCGAGCACGGAGATTTCGAGCGCGCGGAGGCCGAACTCCGTCGCGCGCTTGAGCTTGATCCGAGTAGCTGGGAGGTCAACCGCGAAGCTGGCCGCTTCATGATGCAGCGCCGCCGCATCAAGGAGGCAACGAAGCATTATGAGCTCGCCGCCTCGCTCGACGAAAATGACTTTCATTCTCCCATGATGCTGCTCACCTGTTTCCAGGAGCTGGGCCAAAACGAACGCAAACCCGAAGTGGCCCGGCAAATGCTGGAACGGAGTGAGCGCGTCCTTGAGCAGGACAGCCTCAATGCTTCAGCGCTGGGCGTTAGCGCCGCGGCATTGACCATCCTCGGCGATCTCGGTCGCGCGAAGGAGCGGATCCGGCGGGCCACGGTCGTTGATCCGGACAACGTCAACATGCCCTATAATTTTGCCTGCATGCTGGCGACATGGGTCGGCGACATCGAAGGGGCGCTCGACATGCTGGAGCCGCTTATGCCGCGGACAAGCCGAAGCCTGATGATAAGCTTGCTCGCCGATCCGGACATGGACCCGCTTCGCGAGCACCCCCGATTCAAGCGCATGGTCGCGGAAGCGATGGAGCGCACCGGGGTCTCGGAAGACATGATTCCCAAAGCCGGTAAGGCGGCCGACTAAGCGTTGTCCTGCAGCCTCAGCGCCACTTCGCTCATGAAGCGCGCATCGTCGCCGTCGGCGAGCCATCCGGCTTCGGATGCGATTGCCGCGAGCATGTCGGCCAGCGGCTCCATTTCCGACTTCGCGTAGTTGCCGAGCACGTGCGGCGTGACAAGGTCCTTACGGCCAGGACCCGGGTGGCCGATCCCGATCCGAACGCGCCTAAACTCCGGGCCAAAAGAGGCGTCGATTGAGCGAAGGCCATTGTGTCCGGCAAGGCCGCCGCCGATCCGCACCTTCACCTTGAACGGCGCGAGGTCGAGCTCGTCGTGGAAAACGGTGAGGGCATCGAGGTCGAGCTTGTAGAAGCGAAGCGCCTGCTGAACCGCGTCGCCGCTGTCGTTCATGAAGGTCTGCGGCTTCACCAGGAAGATCCGGTGGCGGCCGATCCGGCCTTCCGCGACGAGGCTCCGGAACTTCTTCTGCCATGGGCCGAAGCCGTGCACCTCGGCGATGATGTCGGCGGCCATGAATCCGACATTGTGCCGGTGAAGCGCATATTGAGTGCCGGGATTTCCGAGGCCTACCCACAGTTGCATCGCTGCTCCCTAGCGTGAGGCCAGCCCAAAAAGAAACCGCCCGCCCGGTGAGGGCGAGCGGCTCCTTGTTACAGTGACGGGAGGGAAGAGGCTTACTCGCCGCCTTCTTCGCCCGCGGCAGCTTCGCCGCCTTCGCCTTCCTCGCCTTCCTCGACGGTCGGGACCTCGCCGGCAGCCGCGGTCTCTTCCTCTTCGGCCTTCATCGCCGACGGGGCGACGATGGTGGCGACGGTGAAGTCCTCGTCCTGGTTTGCCGGAGTGACGCCGTCAGGCAGCTTCACGGCGCTGATGTGAACCGAATCGCCGATTTCCAGCCCGTCGAGCGGGACGTGAATCTCGGCAGGGATGCTCGCCGCGTCGCAGACGATCTCGAGCTCGTGGACGACGACGTTGAGAACGCCGCCGCGCTTGAGGCCCGGCGACGCGTCTTCGTTGTCGAAACGCATCGGCACGGCGACGTGCACCTTCGTGTGCTCGCCGATCCGCAGGAAGTCGACGTGGATCGGCCGGCTCGACACCGGATGGAAGTCGACGGCCTTCGGCAGGGTGCGGTGCGGCTTGCCCTGAAAGTCGATCATCACGACCGAGTTCATGAAGTGCCCCGTGTGGAGCATCTTGGTGAGAAGCTTCTCCTCGACGTGGATCGACAGAGGCTCCTTCTTTTCGCCGTAAACCACGGCGGGTACCCGTCCATCGCGGCGCAGTGCTCGGGAGGCTCCCTTGCCAGCCCGGTCGCGCGCTTCGGCGGGCAGCGTCAGCTGATCGCTCATTTCGCTATTCTCCGATTACAAAAAAATCCCGCGCCACGCCTCCAGGGATGACCATGACCGGGAAGCGGGGCCCCTACGGGAGGACGGCCGCAAAAGCAAGTTAGGGCGGGGTCAGTCGACCCGCTGCGAGACGATGCCCTTCTCGGCAAGGCGAACGAGGACGCTGTCCCTCCCTGCCAGGTGGCCGGCGCCGACGGCGACGAAGACGGTTCCGGGAGTCTGCATGCGCGCGGCGATCCAGTCCGCCCAGCGCGCGTTCCGCTCAGTGAACATCTTGCGGTAGGTATCGGGCGAGCCGGCCTGAAGTTGATCGAGGAGCCTGACGAAGACGCGCTGGTCGCCGAGCTTCCACGCCGATTGCATCTCGCTGATGGCCACCGAGAGGCTTTGCTGATCGTCGACGCTTTGGCCGGCTTTGGGTGCATTTGGGCCGGTGGCAACGGACGGAGGCGGCATGCTGTTGAACATGTTGAGCTGCAGTTGAAGGGTTTCGAGCCCTTCGACCGACTTTCCTTCGGCCTCGGCAGTGTGGCGGAGCACCATGTCGGCGCCATTGGCGACCTGCATGCCCTGCAGCCGTCCGGCGCTGATCGCCATGCGGGTCGTGTTGAGGAATGAAGACGACTGAGATCGGGGCGCATCCACTTGCCTCAGCTGGGCTGCGGCATCGGGCCCCTCGGGCAGCAAAGTCTCGAGCACCAACTCATTCGATTCCTCGAACGCGTTGCGAACGCACGGGCCGAACCAGTTCGCGTCGCCGTCGAGGGCGTGGAAGGTGCCGAAGAGATAGACCGTGGTGTCCGAATCCCGCACGACGAACATTGCGGGCTCGGGGGGAGGAGGAGGCGCCTCTGACGCGGTCACGGGCGACGCTGCGGCCACTGAGGCTGCGATCAGAAAGTTGACCATCCGTCACCCTCCAGACTTCGGGCGACTAGGACGATTGAAGCGCGAATGGTGTCAGGGGCGACCCTCATCCGAGGCCGTGACGCAACTTACCCTAGGCGAGAAAATCCTCGCATTTCACTCACTTCACGCATCGAACCCCCCAGCCCGATACACCCAAGGATGGTCACCGACTTGTTAAAAAAAGTCTAGCGAATTCCGCGAAACGTGAAGTTTTCCGGATGGATGGAGCCGGAGACGCCGGATTGAGTCGGCTATTGAACCCGGCGGACGCGATATCCGTCCTTTTGAAGCATCGCGATGACCGACTCCTTGCCTGCGAGATGGCCCGCGCCGACGGCGATCAACACCGCTCCGGGCTGGGTCATCCGCTTCTCGATCCACTTGCTCCAATTGGCATTGCGCTGCTGGATCAGGGCGTGCGCTAAGTCCGGCGAACCGGAAAGGTCGCGGTCGAAGGTTCGGGCAATGCCCAGCACGTCGCCCTTGGACCAGGCGCTCAGCATTCCGGAGAACTCGGCGTCGGCGGACTTGGAATCGTCGATCGAACCCTCGAGCAACGCCTCCTGGGCCTTTTCCGGCAAGCGGTCGAAGAAGCCGAATTGCTCGAGGTTGGTTTCCAGCTCGCCGATCGGCTTGCCCTCGGTGATGAAGGTGTCGCGAAGGACCGCCTCCACGCCGGAATCGCCCTTCAAATGCATATCGCGATACTGGTTGCCGAGCAGGATGAACGCCGCCGCCCACGTGTCCATCCGGTCGAATGCCTGCGGCGGGAAACCGCTCTTCTTGATTGCCGCCTCGAGCGCCGGCCGCTTCGCCGGCGAAACGCGCTGCGCCAGCGGCGCGATATTGGGCGTGTTGAAAGCGAGGCTTGCCATCGCCGCCATGACCTTGGTCGGGTCCTTCTGGTCGACGATCGTCTCGACGATCAGCTGCTGCGATCCCTGCACGGCCTGGTCAAACTTGGCGGTGCGCCAGCGGATGTCGTCGGGAAGCAGGTGGATCGTACCGAACAGGTAGATGGTCGTATCTGCATCCGACACTTCCCATAGGGCGGGCCGAGCGGCTTCCGGGCCTTTGGCTGCAACCGGTGCGCCGATTAGCAGGCCGCCCAGGCCGAGCGCGGCAGCAACGCGGCCGAAGAGAGATTTCAGCATGGATTCAAAAGCCTTTCGGTGCGGCGTTCGCATGAGCGGGTAGCGGTCGCAAGCTGAACCTCCACTTGCCCCTCGCAAATGCATCCGCCAAAGCCGCGCGGACGCAATTGCTGGGGATTTCGCTTGAGCCTGAGCTTCCAGGACCTGATCCTGACCCTCCATCGCTATTGGGGTGAGCGGGGCTGCGTCATCCTGCAGCCTTACGACATGGAGATGGGGGCAGGGACCTTCCACCCGGCGACGGTACTTCGCTCGCTCGGGCCCGATCCGTGGAAGGCGGCTTATGTGCAGCCTTGCCGGCGCCCGACCGACGGACGCTACGGCGAGAACCCGAACCGGCTCGGCCACTACTACCAGTACCAGGTCGTGCTGAAGCCGAGCCCGGACGATCTGCAGGACCTCTACCTCGGCAGCCTGGTCGAGATTGGGATCGATCCGCTCAAGCACGACATCCGCTTCGTCGAGGATGATTGGGAAAGCCCGACGCTCGGCGCCTGGGGTCTCGGCTGGGAAGTGTGGTGCGACGGCATGGAGGTGACCCAGTTCACCTATTTCCAGCAGGTCGGCGGATTCGAATGCCGACCGGTCACCGGCGAACTTACCTATGGGCTCGAGCGGCTCGCGATGTACATCCAGGGCGTCGACAATGTGTTCGACCTCAAGTTCAACAGCGAGGGCGTTACTTACGGCGACGTCTTCCTCGAAAACGAGCGCGAGATGTCCGCCTATAATTTCGAGGTTGCCGATACCGACGCCTTGTTCGACCTGTTCCGCAAGGCAGCCGCAGAATCCGAACGCTGCCTGGATTCAAAACTGCCCATCCCGGCCTACGAGCAGGCGATCAAGGCAAGCCACGTCTTCAATACGCTGCAGGCAAGGGGCGTGATCAGCGTCGCCGAGCGCCAGGCCTATATCGGCCGAGTCCGCGACCTCGCCAAGGCGGCCTGCGGAGCCTGGTTGGAGCGGGCTGACTGATGGCAGACTTCCTGCTCGAGCTGTTGTCGGAAGAGATACCGGCGCGGATGCAGGCCGGCGCTCGGAACGAGCTTGCCCGTCTGTTCGCGGAATGCACGGACGGGGCCGGACTTCAGACGGGGTCTATCGATGTCTATTCGACCCCGCGGCGGCTGGCCCTGATCGCGCGCGACGTCGCGGAAGGGACGGAAGCTACCCGGGAGGAGATGAAGGGCCCGCGCACATCGGCGCCATCGCAGGCGCTCGAGGGCTTTCTCCGAAAGACCGGCCTCGTCCGAGACCAGCTCGAAGAGCGCGACGGGGTCTATTTCGCGACGATCGAGCGGCCCGGCAGGCCCGCCGTGGAGATCCTTTCGCAGGCCGTGCAGCGCATCGTCGCCGACTTCCCCTGGCCCAAGTCGATGCGCTGGGGATCGGGATCGCTTCGCTGGGTCCGGCCGCTTCACGGCATCGTCGCCATCTTCGGCGAGGAGATCGTGCCCATTGAGATCGAGGGCGTCGCGTCGGGTGCGACGACCGTGGGCCACCGCTTCCATCATCCTGGCCCGATCACCATCGGCGGCGCCGCCGATTATGTCGAGAAGCTGCGCGCCTGCCACGTGATCGTCGACCAGGAGGAGCGTGAGCGGACAATCCGCGAAGGAGCCGAGGCCGCGGCGGCGAAGGCAGGTCTTTCGCTGCTGGCCGACGAAGGGCTGGTGGTTGAGAACGCGGGCCTCACCGAATGTCCGGCGCCGCTGCTGGGCGAGTTCGACGGAGACTTCCTCGACGTTCCGCGCGAAGTGATCGTGCTCACCATGCGGACCAACCAGAAGTATTTCGCCTGCACTGCGTCCGATGGCGGCCTTGCCCCAGCCTTCGTCTGCGTCGCCAACGTCTCAGCAAAGGACGGCGGGGAATCGATCGTCGAAGGCAATCGAAGGGTGCTTGCCGCGCGGCTCGCCGACGCGCGCTTCTTTTGGGAACAGGGCCTCAAAATTCCGCTCGAGGAACAGGCGAAGAAGCTCGACGGAATCGTCTTTCACGAGAAACTCGGCACGGTCGCGGACAAGGTCGAGCGCATCGCCAAGCTTGCGCGCTGGCTGGTGGAAAGCGGTGTAGTCAAAGCCGATGCGGAGCAGGTCGAACGCGCCGCCCGCCTAGCCAAGGCGGACCTCGTCACCGGGATGGTGGGTGAATTCCCGGAGCTGCAGGGAGTCATCGGCGGCTATCTCGCCGAGGCGCAGGGCGAACCGCGTGCCGTCGCCGAGGCGATCCGTGACCATTACAAGCCGGCGGGGCAGGGTGACGACGTCCCTGCTACTGCTGTCAGCATAGCGGTGGCGCTCGCCGACAAGCTGGATTCCATTTCGGCCTTCTTTGGCATCGGTCTGAAGCCGACGGGATCGAAAGACCCGTTCGCGCTCAGGCGCGCCGCGATCGCTTCGATCGAGATCGTCGTCCGGAACGGCTTGCGGCTCAGCTTGACCAAGGCGCTCCGCGGGGCGCTTGCAAACCGCGCCGGCCAGGTGACGGACAGCGGGCCAGCCCACCGCCTCGACAGAACGGCCGATGAGTTGCTGGATTTCTTCGCCGAACGACTGAAGGTGCAGCAGCGCGATGCCGGCGTCCGCCACGACCTCATCGATGCGGTTTTCGCGCTCGGGGGCGAGGACGACCTCGTGCGGCTGCTTGCACGGGTGAACGCGCTGCAAAGCTTCGTCGGCACTCGCGACGGCGCCGATTTGCTCACGGCCTACAAGCGCGCTGCCAACATCCTGAAGAAGGAAAACTGGACGGGACCGCAGGTAATGAGCTCACCCGAGGAGCAGGGGATACCTCAGACCGGCGAGGAGGATCCGCTGGTGCTCGTCGAGGAACCGGGGCTGAAGGAAGCGGTCGCCGAGATGGCCTCCGGACAGGCCGGGGCGGACTTGCCGGAAGAGAAGAGGCTGATCACGGCGCTCGATAGTGCAGAGCGAAAGGCTTCGGCGGCGGTCGAGAAAGAGGATTTCACCGGAGCGATGGCGGCGCTCGCGTCCCTTCGTAAGCCGATCGACGATTTCTTCGACCATGTGACCGTGAACGACCCGGACTCGGCGAAACGCGAGCGGCGGCTCAACCTGCTGATGCGGTTTCGCGACGCAGTGAACCGGGTCGCGGACTTCTCGAGAATCGAAGGCTAGTTAGAGCGGCCGGTCGTCCCGGTCGCGATCCTTGACCGCAGCGTTGCGCAGGCTGTCGCGCTCACGCCATTCCTTCTCACGTTCGGAATGCTCGCGTTCGAGCGCTTCGCGGCGGTCGACTTCGCTGCGGTAGCGGGTCCTCCACTTGCGGCGCCCGCCGGCGGTCAGGAATACGCCGATCAGCAAGCCCAGCAGGAAGACGAGGATGCAGATCGCCCACAGGTTCGGATCGGACGTGATGTTCATTGCGCTTCCCCAACGGCAAAAGGTTCCGCGGCGACTACGCTTCAGCGCGCCGCCGCGTTCCCAATCTGCACCCGGCCAAGCGCCGGCGAGGGCTTAGCCGCCGTGCAGGAAGCTGTCGTTGATCGAACAGGCGGCCGGGCCGAGAATGACCACGAACAGCGTCGGCAGAATGAACAGGATCAGCGGAACGGTCATGATCGCCGGAAGGCGGGCTGCTTTTTCCTCCGCGCGCATCATGCGCTGGTGACGGAACTCGGCCGAGAGCACGCGCAGCGCCGAAGCGAGCGGAGTACCGTATTTCTCGGTCTGGATCATGGTCGTGACGACACCGCGGACGGCTTCGAGATCAACGCGCTGGGCGAGGTTCTCGAACGCATTGCGGCGCTCGTTGAGGAAACCGAGCTCGATCGCGGTCAGGCCGAACTCGTCGCCGAGCTCGGGATAGGCTTTGCCGAGCTCACGCGAGACCCGGCCAAAGGCGGCGTCGACGGTGAGACCGGCCTCGGCGCAGATAACCAGGAGGTCGAGCGCGTCCGGGAGTCCCTTGCGGATCGCGTGGCTGCGCTTCTTGACCTTGTTGCTCAGCCAGACGTCCGGCGCCTTGTATGCGCCGACGATCAGCCCGGCGACGGTCATGTAGCGCCGGAGCGCCGACCATTGCGGTTCGAAGCCGAGGAAATAGAGCATCGTGACAGCGACGGCTCCGATCACAACCGGCAGGACGAAGCGCGCCAGAATGAGGAAGAAGGCCAGGTCCTTGGTCCGGATTCCGGCCTGCATCAGGCGGATCTGGGTCTTCTTGACCTGATCTTCCTGGAGCATCTTGAACTGCGACAGCAGCTGGCGGACGTTGTCCGCCGCCTGGTTGCGGTTGGTCAGCTTCTTGCGCTTGTTGGTCGAGGCGACGATGCCGGCCTTGAGCTGCTCGCGGCGCTCGTTGAGCGACTTCACGCGACGGGCCATCGGGTCCTTGACGGTCGTTGCCGCATAGATTGCGAGCAGGACCGCGAAGGTCGCGACGGCGCTCAGCATCGTCGCGACCCAGATCACGTCGAAGCCGAGGAGGTGCAGTCCGGTCGAAGGTGGGGTCTGCTGCATGTCCGGTCAGTCCCCCATCAAATCTCGAAATTGACCATCTTGGCCATGATCAGGCCGCCGATGCTCATCCAGATCATGGCGCCGATTCCGGCGACGATCAGGCGCTGGTCGGTGAAGAAGCCGCCCATGTATTTGGGGTTCATCAAGTAGACGAGCGTGAACACGATGAACGGCAGCGAGCCGACGATGTATGCCGAGGCCTTCGATTCCGAGCTCATCGCGCGGATTTTGAGCTTCATCTGCGCGCGCTTGCGAAGGACGTCGGCGAGGTTCGACAGCGTCTCGGCGAGATTGCCGCCCGTCTCGCGCTGGATCGCCAGCGTGATTACGAAGAACTGGAACTCCGGCGTGCCCAGGCGGTCGGCCGTTTCCTGAAGCGCGACCTCCATCGTGCGGCCGATCTTCATCTTGTCCGCAACGATGCGAAATTCGATCCCGACCGGGCCGGAAATCTCGGCCGCCACGATCGTCAGGGTCTCGGTGATCGGAAGTCCCGACCGAAGGCCGCGGACCATCAGCTCGATGGCGTCGGGAAAGTTCGTGTTGAACTTGCGCACCCTGCGCTTGATCATCGATCCGATGACGAAGTGCGGGCCGCCGATGCCGAAGAAGATGCCGAGCAAGAGCGAGAGGATGATAGGCGCTCCGCGGAACACCAACGCAATGGTCACCAACGAAAGCACGCCGATGCAGATAATCACGTACCTGCCGAGCGTGATCTCCTTGCCCGTCATCTCGAGCCGCTTGCGCAGAAGCGCAGGCTTGGGAATCAGGGTCGAGGCATAGCCCTCAAGCTTGCTCGACCGTTCCGAGAAGAGCTTGCGGATCTGCGCTTGCGCGTTGCCCGTGATGATGTCGCCGTGGCGCTCCTTGATGAGCTCCATGCGGCGCTTGACGGCCTTGCCCGCCGAGGGCCCGCGCACCGCCATGTAGGCGAGTGCAAGGGCTCCGACGCCGCCGATCATGAGTAGCCAAAAGAGCATTCTTGCCTTTGCCTCTCAACTCTTCCCGCGCGGCGCAGTAATGCGCCGTGGGACGTTTACGCCTCAGCCTTGTCCTTCGGCTTCGACAGCATCGACTTCAGATTATCGACGAACGACTTGGCAGCCGCTGCCGGTGCCTTGTCTGCGCTGGCGCCCTCGTCGCTGGCGTGGCTGAGGACCATCGTCGACAGGGTGTTGAACGGCGCAGCCATCTTGCCGCCTGCGACTTCCGCCATCGGCTTGCCGAGCTTTGCGGACTGCGCGGCAAGCTTGCCGTCGAACGGGAAGACGATGTCCACCGGGCGCTCGATCGACTGCTCGAAATCCTTGCGGCTGATTTCCAGAGCGCCGCCTGACGGCACGCCATTGGCGACAACCAGCACCTTGGTCTGAGGCGCATTCGACTTCAGCCAGGCGAGGACCCGGATCGTGTCGCGGGTAGCGGCGAGCGTGAGCTCCGCGACCACAACCGCAACGTGCGCGTCATGAACGAGGTGCGGATGCTGGATCAGCATGTGACGCGGAAGGTCGAGAACAGTCGATTCGAACGCGTTGCGCATCTCTTCCTGAAGCGCGAAGAAGGCGCTTCCATCCGTCACCAGCGGCTGGTGGATCGGCGCCTCGGCCGACAGGACCGACAGCCGCTCGTTGGCGCGAACCATCGCGCGTTCGATGAACAGACCGTCGATCCGGCTTGGATTCTCGATCGCGTCAGTCAGGCCGCGGCCAGGCTCGAGGTCGAGGGCCAGGGCGCCGGTTCCGAAATGCACGTCGAGGTCGAGGAGGGCAGTCGATCGACGCGCCTTCTCACCCAGCAGCCAAGCGAGCGAGGTTGCGAGCGTGGACGCTCCGACACCGCCGCGAACGCCGATGACTGCAGCCATCACGTGCGGCTTGTCGACCTGCGCTTCGCCGCGCGGCCCCGACAGGATCATCTGGGCATGCGCGAAGGTGTCGCGCAGCTGATCGACCGTGAAGGGCTTCAGGAGGTAATCGTGGATGCCGCTGGCGACGAGGTCGCGGTAGAGGCGCACGTCGTTGACGGTGCCCGCTGCGATCACGATCGTTCCCGGTTCGCACACCTCCGCCAGAGCGTTGATGTCGTTGAGGGGATCGGCGGATTCGCTGAGATCCACGAACAGGATGTTCGGGCTCGCCGAGACCGACAGGGACTGCACCGCATTGCGCAGGCCGCCCTTGTTGACCTTCTCCGGAGACCAGCCGTGCTCGACCGCGACGGGCCGCAGCATGTCTGCCGTGGCGTCGTCGCAAACGAAGGCCGTGAAGGGGTCGCGAAGACCCGCGCGTGCCTGGAATGGAGCGTTCATGCTAGTTGCCCTGCTTGGTGTTGACTTCCGTCAGGCCCTTCGTTCCGCTCGGCGGCTGCGTGCGGTAGAGAAGGACGCCCCTGGAAGCAGTGTCGACGTTCGTCGTTCCCCCGCTTTCGCGGCCGTGGATCAGATCCTCGGGGTTCGCGATCATTGCGGCGAGGTTGGTGTTCACCGCGCAGCCGAAATTCGACATGTTGCGGTTGTCGAAATTGGGCGAAGACGGGAGGCTCCAGTTCGGGCAGTTCGGGACTTCCGCGCGGCGGCGGCTGACCACCACCCGCACGGTCCCGGGCCGAACGACGCCGGCAGTGACCGGCGCACCTGGGGAGACCATCATGCCGTACTGTCCCGCGATCGCGGACACCTGGCCTCGCGCTGCATCTGCATAGGGGCCGTCGACGTAGATCGCGTCCCCGTAACCGATGCCGAGGCCCTGGAACCAGCCGCTGAGCCGGTCGGTCTCGCCAGCGGCGAGCGCTCCATCGGGAGCTGCCGCGTCGAAGACGTAGTCGGCGGTGGTCACCACCGGCACGTTGACCGAGGCGACCCCCTTGTCGGCCAGGTCCGGCGTGTTGCAGGCCGCCAGCGACGAGGCAGCGAGCGCAATGAGGATCACTTTCGAACGCATCGTCCAATCCTTCCCTGTCAGGCGGCGGCTCACAGCTTGAACCCCGGAGCGGCGACCGCACTCGCAGCGGGCAGGGCCGGCCCTGGTGCTGCCGCCGGAGCCTGGATCGCAGTCGGCTGAACCGAACCGCTCTTTCCGGTGAAGTTCTGACCCAGCGCATTGAGCTGGACATCGTCCGGAGCCCGGTAGCCGTCCGCCGGCGTCGCGAGCTGCGTAGACGACGGCTTCACCAGATAAGGCGTCACGATGATGACCAGCTCGGTCTCGTTGCGCTGGAATTTGGTCGAGCGGAACAGCGCGCCGAGCACCGGAACGTCGCCGAGGAACGGCGCCTTCTCGATGCTGTTGCTGTTGCTGTTCTGGAGCAGTCCGCCGATCATGAACGACTGGCCAGAGCCGAGCTCAACGGTCGTTTCCGCGCGGCGTGTCGTCAGCGCAGGGACAGTAAAGCCGTTCAGTTTGACCGACCCGGCTTCGCTGAGCTCGCTGACTTCCGGACGAACCCGCATGGAGATGCGCCCGTCGGCAAGAACGATCGGCGTGAACGCAAGGCCAACGCCATACTGTTTGTACTCGATCGTCACTGCGCCGAGCGACTGCGAGACCGGGATCGGGAACTCGCCGCCGGCAAGGAAGCTTGCAGTTTCACCCGACAGCGCGGTCAGGTTCGGCTCCGCGAGCGTCGTGATGACGCCGTCGTTCTGCAGCAAGTCGAGGGTGCCGAGGAGATCGAGGCCCAAAACCTTGCCGAAGAGCCCGAACGTCGTTCCGCCGACAAGATTGTTGAATGTAACCGAGGTGCTGCCGGCCGGAAGACCGGTCTTCGGATCGATGGTTCCGGGCTGCCCCGGAACCGTGTCGATCGTCCCCGGATCGCCGCGGCCGATGCTGCCGAGGATGTTCCCACCGGTGTGGTCGCGCGATAGGAGATTGACTCCGATCTGCTTGACCACGGACCGGTTCATCTCGGCGATCCGCACCTTCAGCATGACCTGGAGGGGTGTCGCGACCTTCAGCCGGTTCACCGGCATGATGGCGAGCGTCGCGCCGGGGCTTGTGACGTTGACGCCTGGATTGAGCGCCGCGCGCACCAGCATTTCAGCCTGGGTTGCATCTTCGGGCGAAGCAACCACGCCGTTCATGACGGCAACCTGGCCGATCGTCGTGACGCTGATGTCCGACTCCGGCATCGCCCGATGCAGGATCTCGTTGATCGAGCTGATGTTCTGATTGACCCGAATGTTCGCGCCGTAGACGACCGAGCCGTCGGCGGCCGTCGCAATGACGGTCGCTTCGCCGGCCGACTTGCCGAACAGGTTCAGCTGGCGCGGACTGTTGACGTAGACGTCGGCGACGGCCGGATTTGATGTCCAGACGCTTGCGACGCTGCGCGGAAGGTTCAGCATCTGGCCTTCGCCAACCGACAGCAGGACCTGCTGCGAAGGACGATAGGATCCGGATGCGTAAGCCTTGGGCTGGGCCGCGGCTGGCGCCGGGGCAGCGACCGCGGCGATGCCGACAGCCATTGCCGCTAGTGCGGTGCCGAGGCGAGCCCGGCGGCTGATTTCCTGGATTTTCATGTTAGCGAGCTCCCACCGGAACAACGGTGACTTCATTTCCGCGCGCGACGCGGACTACTGGACCCGTCGCGACCGCGACTCCGCCTTTGCCGGCCAGCGCGCTGCCAAGCCCCTTGCCGAGGGCGGCCATGGCACCTGCCATCTGCTCGCCTCCGTTGGGCCGGGAAGGGACGCTGCGGCGCTGAAAGCGCGACACATCGCCGCCGGTCGTGAACGTGGTGTTGGTGTCGATCGGCCGATCCGAAAAAGCGAGCAGCATCTGGCGCTCCTGCGCGGGGCTGGCATTCGCGGGGACCTTGACGTCGCCGGCTGCAACGGCGCGCTCGAGTTCCGAGCTGTTGTCGGCGATCGAGCGAAGCGACAGCGACAGGTGCCCGAGGGTCTGGGACAAAGCGATCTTCTCGGCGATCTTCGGAGTGACCTCGAACGTCACGTTTGACGCGGTCCGCACCAGAGTCTTGCCGTTCTCATCCTTGTCGGTGATGCGCTGGTCGGTCGCGAGGACTCGAACATTGCGAACGATCGTTTCGGAAACCTTGAGGGGCGGTCCCTCGCCTCCGCCGGCGACATCCTGCGTCAGCACCAGGTCGACATGGTCACCCGGGAAAATGAAGCCCGCGACGCCCGTGGTCTGGTTCACTGGAACCGTAACCGCGCGCATGCCAGGCCCAAGCGCCGCGGCTAGGAAGCCACGGTCCTGTGGACCGACGAGCGAGCCGCGAGTGACCGGCTGGCCTGCGGCGATCGCATAGCGAACGACGGTGCCTGCGAGGTTCTTCGAGTCCGGCTGGTCCTCGACATAATAGGCGCCCTGCATCAGCTCCTTCGGCCAGGGCTGGAAGGAGAAGCTGTCGACATCGATAATGGTACCGACCGGAAGCGCCTTCTTGGCGACGAGCACCTTGGGCCCGAGCGGCACCGCAGGCGCTGCCGCAGCCTGTTGCGCGCCGGCGCCAGCGAACATGTTCTTGGCCATGACGGCGGTGACCACCGCGATGACCAAGGCTCCTACGAGCAGAGCGAGCTTCTTCACATCCATGGCGCAATCGCCTCCCCTGGAAGGGCCACTTGAACAGCCTCACACATCAGACAAATTGGTTAAGAAACCGTTGGGCGAGAATCGCGAGTCCGCCGAATGCGATCGCGACTCCGTACGGAATTTCGGGCCGGCCCTCGCGCTTCCGAGCGCGGTGCCAAACGAGCATCGCGAGCGTCAGAACACCCCCCGCGATCGACATCAGCACAAGAAACCTGATTGCCGAGGGTGGGGAGAACCAAAGCGACAGCGCTGCCGCGAGCTTCACGTCGCCGCCGCCCATCATGCCCGCATAAAATGCACCGGCCAGCAGCACGAAGACGGCCGCGCCGACTGCGAGCTGCGCGGCCACATCGGGCCATGGCGACAGCGCGACCGACGCCCAATAGACCGGCGCCAGCAGAGCAACGGTGAGGTTGAGGCGGTTAGAAATAGTGTAAGTGCGCACGTCGATCACCGCCGCGACCACGAGGATCGCGGCAAGTGCGAGGAGTAGCAGCTGGGTAAATGCCCCGTTGAACATGACACCACCCCTAGACGGCGGCGCTTTCCAATTCGTAACCGCGGCCCAGAATGAGTGATTTTGACGTCATCATCGTCGGCGGCGGAATCGCCGGCGCAAGCCTCGGCGCGAAGATCTCGGGGAAGCGCCGCACGCTCATTCTCGAGGCTGAGAATCAGTGCGGCTATCATTCGACGGGCCGTTCAGCCGCATTTTATCTGGAGAGCTACGGCGGCCCGGAGGTTGCAAAGCTGACGCTGGCTTCGCGCGCATTTCTCCTAAACCCGCCGAAGGATTTTTCCGACAGCGGCTTCCTGCGCATGCGCGGGGACGTGCACATCACGCGTGACGAGCTTCCCGCGATCCCGCCGTTCGTCGAAACACGCGTCGTGGAGCGGCCCGAGCTCGAACGGCTGGTGCCTGGAATCAGGCCGGAGTGGCGCCGTGCGCTATTCGAACCGGGCTGCGCAGATATCGACGTCGGCGCCCTGCACACGGCTTTTCTGCGTCAGTTTCGACGCGGCGGCGGCTCGGTTGAAGTGGATACCAGGATGATTCGCGCCGAACGTGCGGGAGCTTCGTGGACCGTCTGGCTCTCCGATGGCTCCAGTCGCACCTGCTCGATCCTGGTGAACGCCGCCGGGGCCTGGGCCGACAGCGCCGCCGAAGCCGCCGGCGTCCCCGTGCTCGGCATTGCGCCAAAGCGAAGGACGATGGTCCAGCTTCGAGTCGGGCACTCGGGCCTCGCCGGATTGCCGCTCGTCAGCGATTCGAACGAAACCTTCTACTTCAAGGGCGAGGGCGACGATTCGCTGTGGCTCAGCCCGCATGACGAGATTCCGAGTGGCCCCTGCGACGCTGCGCCCGATAAAATGGACGTGGCGATCGCAATCGACCGATTCGAGCAGGTGGTGGATTGGCCGGTCCTGCGGGTCGAGCGAAGCTGGGCCGGACTGCGCAGCTTCGCGCCCGATCGGCTACCTGTGTACGGGTTCGATGTTCAGGCTCCCGGATTCTTTTGGTGCGTAGGCCAGGGTGGATTCGGCATCCAGACCGCACCCGCCGCCTCGGCACTCGCGGCATCCGCGCTGCTCGAAGAGGAGTCCTCGACTGCGCTGAGGCATATCGATCCGACGCTATTCTCGCCCGCGCGCTTCCAGCTTTGATTTTCCGGGGATCGGAGGGAGACGCTTGCCGGCGCCTCCCTCCCACCAACCTTCTAACAGGGGAACGAGAGTCGGTGCTGTGGTGGAGTTACGGGGTCTGCCGGTCGAGACAAGTGAACTTGCGTTCATTAGAGCCGGTGGTGGGTTCGCTGGTTGTCCGCTTCGGCGCAGGCCAGCGCGTCGACCCGCTCGTTTTCGGCGTGGCCGTTGTGCGCCTTCACCCAATGCCATTCGATTCGGTGCGGCCCCGAGGCATCGAGCAGTTCCTGCCACAACTCCGCATTCTTCACCGGTTTCTTGTCCGAAGTGCGCCAGCCGTTCTGCCGCCATTTGTGGATCCAGCGCGTGATCCCGTCGCGAAGATATGTGCTGTCGGTATGAAGCTCGATCCGGCAGGGCCGCTTCAGCGCCTCGAGCGCCTTGATGGCGGCGAGAAGCTCCATCCGATTGTTCGTCGTCAGCGGCTCGCCGCCCGAGAGCTCTTTTTCCTTGTCGCCCATCCGAAGCAGGGCAGCCCAGCCGCCCGGGCCGGGATTCCCGCGGCACGCTCCGTCGGTGAAGATTTCGACGAATTGAAGCTCGTTCACGTTAGGCGACGAGCTGTCGCGGGAGCTTGAACGTCATCCGCTCCGGGCTGTGATCGGCGATCTCCTCAGTCACCTCGAACCGGTCGTTCAAGGCTGCGAGCACCTCGCGCACCAGTACCTCGGGCGCCGACGCTCCGGCGGTAAGGCCAATCGTCGCTGGCTCGCCCAGCCATTCCCAGTCGATGTCGCGGGCGCGCTCGATCAGGCGGGCCGGGACGCCGATTCGTTCGGCCACTTCGGCCAGCCTCAGCGAATTGCTGCTGTTCGGCGCACCGATCACGAGCATCCGGCCGCACTCCGGCGCGATCGCCTTGACCGCGGCCTGCCGGTTCGACGTCGCGTAGCAGATGTCCTCGCTGCGAGGCGCGCGAATCGCCGGGAAGCGCTGCTTGAGCGCCTCCACGATTGCAGCGGTGTCGTCGACCGAAAGCGTGGTTTGCGTGAGGAAGGCGAGGTTGACGCCATCGGGAACACGGATTGCGCTCACGTCCTCCACCGTTTCGATCAGAGTGATCGCGCCGTCGGGCACCTGGCCGAACGTTCCGATCACCTCCGGATGGCCGGAATGCCCGATGAACAGGATGTGGCGGCCTTCCTCGATCAGTCGCTGCGCCTGCCGGTGCACCTTCGATACCAGCGGGCAGGTCGCATCGACGTAAGTGAGACCGCGAGTCTGCGCCGCGTCGGGGACCGACTTTGGCACGCCGTGAGCGGAGAACACCACCGGCCGGTCGTCGGGAACCTCGTCCAGCTCGTCGACGAAGACCGCACCCATCTCCCTCAAGCGATCGACCACGAACTTGTTATGAACGATTTCGTGCCGGACATAGACCGGCGCGCCGAACCGCTCGAGCGCGAGCTCGACGATCTGGATCGCTCGATCGACTCCGGCGCAAAAGCCGCGCGGAGCAGCGATCAGCACTTTGAGGGGCGGTCGGTTCAGCATTCGGACAGCCATCTAAGGCTTCGCTTGCAGCCTTAGAAGGGGGTTCCTATGACGCGCTCTCCCGATTTCGCCCTCGCAAGGACTAATCCCAAGTGAAGCTTCGCCTCGCCGCTCTTGCTGCCGTCACCCTACTCAGCGCCTGCCGGCATCCCGGCGACATCACCTCGGAGAACGGCGGGGGCGTCTATGCGGTGCGCAGCGATTGCCCGATCGCTGGAATTCCCGCGGCGACCGGCGACATCACCTTGTTCGACCCGGCCGGCAGCATCGAGGCGCGGGCGATCGACGTGACGGCGGCGATCACGGACCTTCGAACGACCTGCCAGGACACGACGACCGACGTCATTTCGACGGCGACGTTCACCGTCGTTGGCCTCCGCCGCGACGCTGGGCCCGCCCGCCAGGTGGTCCTTCCATATTTCAACGTGGCGCTGCGGGGCGGTTCCGACATCGCCGCAAAGCAGGTCGGACAAGCCGTGCTGAACTTCGCGGCCGGCGACATCCATTCCTATGCCCGAGTCCAGGCAACGGTCCGGGTGAATCGGTCAGCGACCGCGTTGCCCCAGAACGTCCGCGACATCCTGACCCGGCCGCGCAAGGCGGGTGAGGCCGAGGCCGCGGTCGATCCGATGTCCGAGCCGAGCGTGCAGAAGGCGGTCGCAAATGCGACCTTCGAGCAGCTGATCGGCTTTCAGCTGACGCAGGATCAGATCAAGTACAACGCCACTCGCTAACGCGTTGACTCGGCTGGCTCGCACGGCCAAGGCACGCGCGTCGCCGGCGGTGAAAGCCGCCGGGAAGGCCGCACGGGAGAGCTCTGCCACTTGCCTCGGGGCGATGGCAGGCGCCGAAGGAGCAACCGCCCCCGGAATCTCTCAGGCACCAAGGACCGCGCGCGCCTGACAGTCTGGAAAGTGCCCTCCGTCGCTTCTGCAATGGCGGGCCGCCGAAGGGGCAAAGCTCTCAGGCGCTAGCGACAGACGGGGGCGGCAGCCGGATCGCTCTTGAGCGAGCATCGGCGGTCGCACCTATTGCCGGAGCGAGCGAATGAGCAGGGAAGTCCACAACGGCCCCACCGACGAGACCCAGGCGCGCGGTACGCCTTACAGCGGCGACCCGTCGGGGGGTGAAGGCGCCAAGGCCGCGCAGCAACTGGACAAGCTCCCGCTGGACTCCTGGCACCGCGAGCTCGGCGCCCGGATGGTCCCGTTCGCCGGATACGAGATGCCGGTCCAATATGAAGGGATCATCGCCGAGCATCTCTGGACGCGCGAGAATGCCGGCCTGTTCGATGTCAGCCATATGGGCCAGCTGCTTCTGCATGGGCGGGAGGTCGATGCGGCGATCGAGAAGCTGATGCCGGGAGATTTTCGGGCCGCCGCCGACATGAAGCCCAAATATTCGCTGCTCCTCGACGATGAGGGCGGGATCATCGACGACCTGATGGCAACTCGTCGCGGCGACGATTTCTACGTCGTCGTCAACGGTGCGACCAAACATGGCGACATCCGCTACATGGAGCAGAGGCTGCCTGGCGACGTCGTCATCGACTATATGAAGGAGCAGGCGCTGCTCGCTCTCCAGGGCCCACGCGCCGCCGACGTGCTCGAGGAGCTGATCTCGGGGGTCAGCGACCTCGGCTTCATGCAGGGCGGGCCGTTCAATTGGAGTGGGCATGCGCTCTGGATCAGCCGCTCCGGCTACACCGGGGAGGACGGGTTCGAGATTTCGGTCCCGGCGAATGCCGCAGCGGGGCTCGCCGACGCAATCACCGCCAACGAGCTCGCCAAGCCGATAGGCCTTGGAGCGCGGGATTCGCTGCGTCTCGAAGCGGGCCTGCCGCTTTATGGCCACGACCTCGACGACCGGACCACGCCAGTCATGGCGGGCCTCACCTTCGCGATCAACAAGCGGCGCCGCGCGGAAGGCGGGTTTGCTGGAGCCATGCGCATTCTTGCCGAGCTCGAGAACGGTCCGGTCGAGAAGCGCGTCGGCTTCGACGTCGATGGACGGCAGCCCGTCCGCGAGGGCGCCTTGGTGCTCGACGGCGAAGGCAATGAAGTCGGGAGGATCACGAGCGGCGGATTTTCGCCCTCGCTCCAACGCCCGATTGCTATGGGCTATGTTGCCGCCCCGTTTGCCGCCGACGGCACCGCCCTCAAGCTCGAGCAGCGCGGCAAATTGTTCGATGCGCGCGTCGTCCCGATGCCATTCGTCCCCCACCGCTATCACCGCAAGGGAGCTTCCGCATGAGCCTCTATTTCACCAAGGACCATGAGTGGATTCGAGTCGACGGAGACACCGCGACGGTCGGAATTTCGGATCATGCCCAGGAGCAACTCGGCGACATCGTCTTCGCCGAGGTTCCTGAGACGGGCAAAAAGCTCAGCAAAGGCCAGGAGGCCGCCGTCGTCGAATCGGTGAAAGCAGCGTCCGACGTTTACTCGCCCGTTTCGGGCGAAGTGCTCGACGGCAACAGCAAGGTCGCCGACGACCCGTCGATCGTGAACAGCGATCCGGAGGGCGAGGGTTGGTTCTTCAAGCTCAAGCTCGAGAATTCGGGCGAGCTCGACGGCCTGATGGACGAGACCGCGTACCGCGATTGGGTGAAGACGCTTTGAGCCAGTCCGCCGCCTCGACCAGCAAATGGGACGCGGGCGACTACGCCCGGGTCGGTGCGTTCGTCGCCGAGCTCGGCGGGGCGGCGCTCGATCTGCTCGACCCTCAGTCCGGCGAGCGGATCCTGGATGTCGGATGCGGGGAGGGGACTCTGACGCGCCAGATCGCCCAGCGGGGAGCGACCGTCCTTGGCATCGACAATTCGCCGGAGATGGTCGCCGGGGCGCGGACCAATGGCGTCGATGCGCTGCTCCTCGCAGCGGAGGACATGCAGTTCTTCGCCGAGTTTGACGCGGCTTTCTCCAACGCAACGCTGCATTGGGTACTCGAGAAGGAGCAGGCGGCGCGGGCAATCTTCAGGGCGCTGAAGGCGGGCGGACGCTTCGCCGGCGAGATGGGCGGCGAAGGCAATCTGCGGAAGCTGCGCGAGGCGCTCGACGAGGAGCTGGTCATCCGCGGCTATCTGCCGCCGCTCGAGGCGAGCAACTGGTATGCGTCGCCCGATGAATTCGCCGCTGTCTACGAGGCCGCGGGTTTCGAAGGGATCGACGCGCGCCTGATCGAGCGGCCTACGCCGATCGAACACGGCGTTGCCGAATGGGTCACGACCTTCCGCCGCGGCTGGCTCGATAGGGCGGGAGTGCCCGAATCCGAGTGTGCCGAGATCGGTGCCGCAGTCGCCGACCGCTTCGGCTCCAATGTTGCGGATTACGTTCGCCTCCGATTCATCATGAGAAAGCCCGCCTGATGCGTTATCTGCCGCTGAGCGACGCCGACCGCAGCGACATGCTGCGCGTGATCGGTGCCGGCTCGATCGACGAATTGTTCCGCGACGTGCCCCAAGAGGCGCGGCTCAAGGGCCCCATTCACGGCCTGCCGATGCACGCTTCCGAAATGGCGGTCGAGCGGCACATGGCGGCGCTGTCACGAAAGAACATGATCGCGGGCGACGTGCCCTTCTTCCTCGGCTGCGGCGCCTATCGGCATCATGTGCCGGCAAGCGTCGACCATATCATACAGCGCGGCGAGTTCCTCACCAGTTACACGCCCTATCAGCCCGAGATCGCGCAGGGCACGCTGCAGATGATGTTCGAGTTTCAGACGCAGGTCGCGCGCCTGTTCGGCTGCGAAGTCGCGAATGCGTCGATGTACGATGGATCGACTGCGATGTGGGAAGCGATCCTTATGGCGCACCGCATCACGCGGCGAAATCGGACGATCGTCTCCTCCGGTGTCCATCCGCACTATGTCAGCGTTGCGAAGACAATGGCGAAATTCAGTGCCGACGCGCTGGAGACGACGATTCCCGAGTTGGGCCCTCAATCCGACGTCGAACGCCTGCTCGCAAAGATCGACGATCAGACCAGCGCCGTGGTCGTCCAATATCCCGACATTCTCGGCCGCATCACCGATTTGACCCCGATCGCCGAGGCGGCGCACGCCGTCGGCGCTCTGCTGATTGCGGTAGTGACTGAGCCCGTCGCGCTCGGGCTGGTCAGGTCGCCGGGAGAGATGGGCGCTGACATCGTCGTCGGCGAGGGACAGAGCATCGGTGTCGGCCTTCAGTTCGGCGGCCCCTACGTCGGCCTGTTTGCGTGCCGCGAGAAGCATGTCCGCCAGATGCCGGGCCGTCTTGCCGGGGAGACCGTCGACGCGGAGGGCAAGCGCGGGTTCGTACTGACCCTTTCCACGCGCGAGCAGCATATACGGCGTGAGAAGGCGACGTCGAACATCTGCACCAGCTCGGTGCTGTGCGCGTTGGCCTTCACGGCGCATCTCACGCTGCTCGGCGAAAGAGGCCTGCGGCAACTCGCTTCCTTGAATCACGCGCGCGCGTGCGAAGTGGCCGATCGGCTGTCGGCGATCCCGGGGGTCGATCTGGTCAATGACAGCTTCTTCAACGAGTTCACGCTAAAGCTTCCGGTCGAAGCGCGGCCTGCGGTGCACGCGTTGGTCGAGCGTGGAGTTCTCGGCGGTGTCTCGCTCGGCCGTCTCTATCCCGGCGCCGAGGCGCTTCAGAATGGGCTTGTCGTCGCCGTCACCGAAACCGTCAGCGACGAGGATATCGATTCCCTGGAAGGGGCGCTGAAGGAGGTGGTCCAATGACCGTCAATCCTTCAGGCTGGCGGCCTTCCGCGCCGGCGAACGAGCAGGGCGAGGCACAAACTGTCACGGGAAACCGTGCGCTGATGCTGGAAGAGCCGCTGATCTTCGAAATCGGTTCGACCGAGCAGACTGGCGTGGATTTCGCCGAACTGCCGCAACACGCACCTCGCCTAGGCGGACTGGAGCGCAATCGCGAGATTGGGCTAGCTGGACTTTCCGAGCCCGAAGCCGTTCGGCACTATACCCGGCTGTCGCGGCAGAATTACGCGATCGACCTCGGCCTTTTCCCCCTGGGGTCGTGCACGATGAAGCACAATCCGCGGTTGAACGAGAAGGTGGCACGGCTACCGGGCTTCGCCGACGTCCACCCGCTCCAGCCGCAGGAAACCGTCCAGGGCGCGCTTCAGGTGGTCAACGAGCTGGCCTTCTGGCTGCTCGATCTCACCGGAATGTACGGCGTCGCGATGAGCCCGAAGGCGGGCGCGCACGGTGAGCTATGCGGCCTGCTCTGCATCCGCGCAGCGCTCGAGGCACGTGGAGACAAGCGCGAAGTCGTGCTCGTTCCAGAGAGTGCACATGGAACGAACCCCGCGACTGCCGCCTTCGCCGGTTATCGGGTCGAGAACATTCCTGCGAACGCCGCGGGCCGCGTCGACCTCGAAGCGCTGAAAGCACGCCTCGGGCCGGACGTCGCGGCGGTGATGATCACCAATCCTAACACCTGCGGCCTGTTCGAGCCGGACATGAAGGCGATCAGCGACGCTGTTCATGCCGCGGGCGCCTTCGTCTATTGCGACGGCGCCAATTTCAACGCGATCGTCGGCAAGGTCCGTCCGGGCGACCTCGGTATCGATGCGATGCACATCAACCTCCACAAGACCTTCTCGACGCCGCACGGCGGAGGCGGGCCGGGTTCCGGACCGGTCGTGCTTTCGGAAGCGCTCGCGCCTTATGGCCCGCTTCCGTTCGTCGCGAAGATGCCGGACGGCGAGTACAAGCTGGTCGAGGAGGAAAATGCCGGCGAAGAGCATCCGAACGCCTTCGGGCGGATGGTCGCGTTTCACGGGCAGATGGGCATGTTCAGCCGCGCGCTGACCTACATCCTCAGCCACGGCGCCGACGGGTTGAAGCAGGTCGCCGAGGACGCTGTCCTCAACGCCAATTACATCCTTCGCAGCCTGCAGGATGCGCTCGACGCTCCTTTTGCCGGGAGCGGCCCGTGCATGCACGAAGCGATCTTCTCGGACAAAGGGTTCGCGGGGGACATCAACACGCTGGACCTCGCCAAGGCGCTGATCGACGAGGGCTTCCACCCGATGACCATGTACTTCCCGCTGGTCGTTCATGGAGCGATGCTGATCGAGCCGACCGAGACGGAATCGAAGGCGAACCTCGATCAGTTCATCATGGCCGTGCGCTCGATTGCCGAGCGGGCGAAAGCGGGCGATGAGAGCCTTAAAGCTGCGCCGGTCCATGCGCCGCGCCGGCGGCTCGACGAAACGCTGGCTGCAAGGAAGCCGGTCCTAACCTATAGGACACCGCAAGCGGCAGAGGCCGCTGAGTAAGCGCAAGGGGGGAGGGTGATGCAGGCACACGGGAACTGGCTGACGGCAGCATTGCCATTCGTGATCATTGCAGTGGTGATCGCGTTCCGCTTGCGTACGATGAGCCGCGAGCGGCCGCTGAAGCTTGGAACTCTATGGATCATTCCAGCCGTCTACCTCCTTCTCACGGCCTGGATTCTTTTCGCATTGCCGCCGACTGGGCTCGGCTGGGGACTCCTCGCCGTGGGGCTTATCATCGGCAGCGTGCTCGGCTGGCACCGCGGCAAGCTGATCCACATCGATCGCAATCCGGAAACCGGCGACCTTCGCCAAAAGGCATCGCCGCTCGCGATGATCCTCCTCCTTGCGCTCATCGTCCTGAAGCTCGGAGCCCGGGCAATTTTCGGCGAAACCGCTGCGGGGCACCCCGCGAGCGGTGCGATGCTCCTCACCGATGCGTTCATCGGCTTCGCACTCGGTCTCCTGTCGGCCACTCGGCTGGAATTGTATCTGCGGGCGCAGAGGCTCGTTGCTGCCGGCTGACGATGAGCGACAACCGGCGCTTCTACGAAGATGCTTCAAGAGGTGCTCGGCGGTCGGCGCCAGCGGCGCTTCGCAACCGCGAACCGATCGCCGAAGTCTTAAGCGAATGGCTGCCGCCGAACGGCATCGTTCTGGAGATTGCTAGCGGCAGCGGCGAGCACGCCATCCATTTCGCGGAGCGCTTCCCTCAGCTCGACTGGCAGCCGAGCGACATCCATCCCGACGCGCTTGCATCGATCGCCGCCTGGAGCGAGCGCAGCGACCTGCCGAATCTCCACGCTCCGCTGAAGCTGGACGCATCCGCGGCAGACTGGCCGATTACCCACGCAGATGCGCTGCTCAGCATCAACATGGTCCACATCAGCCCATGGGCTTCGGCGCTCGGCCTGCTCGACGGAGCGCACCGGCTGCTGAGGCCTGGCGCGCCCCTGATCCTCTACGGCCCGTGGCTCACGAAGAGCATTCCGACCGTCCAGAGCAATCTCGACTTCGACCAGGACCTGCAGCGCCGCGATTCGGCGTGGGGACTACGAATGGTCGAGGATTTCGCCGCTGCCGCCGAGAAACGCGGGCTTGAACTCGTCGAAACGCGGACCCTGCCCGCCAACAATATGATGCTGCTCCTGCGCCGCCGTTAAACGAAGTTTTACCACGCAGGGGCTAGTCACGGTCGCATGGACGAGAGCAGCATGATGAAGAACCGGCGCTCGCGCCGATCGCCGGTACTGCTTGCCGCCACGGTTGAAGTGGCGGGCACGCCGGTCACCGTGAAGCTGCGCAACCTCTCCGAGGAGGGCGCGCTGATCGAGGGTGAACCGCTGCCTTTCGAAGGGTCCAGCACCTTCTTCGAACGCAACGACCTGCGCCTCAAGAGCCGAATCATCTGGGTTCAGGGCCGTTACGCGGGCGTCGCGTTCGAGCAACCGCTGAAGCCCGAGGACGTGCTGCGCAACATCCCGGCTCCCAAGCGCCCCACGCAACTCAACGATTTCCGGCGGCCCGGGCTCGCGTGCCGGCCGCTCACCGAATACGAGAGGCGGATGCTCGAACGCTGGATGACCGCTTCGCCGGTCAGTTCGCTCGGCGAATAGCTAACCAGCGGCCTTCCGCCGCTCCTCCTGCTGCTGGTCTTGCAGCCACTCAACCAGTTCTGAAAGAATCAGCGCCCGGTTGAAGGCGAGGCCGTAGGTGCCGTCGTCGCGCCATTTCACTACGCCCGCGGCGGGCGTCAGTCCGGGGAGGGTTATGACAACATTTGCTCCAACCGTGAGGGTGGAACGCGCTTCGACGCAGACACCGCCCTGGGAGATGTTGAGCACCCGGGTCCGGATCACATCACCATCTTCCCGAACCCATGCGGTGCATTCGACCTCGATCCGCGGCAGTCGGGGACGCGGTCCATTGCCCGGCGGCGCAAGGAGCAGGAGGACGTCGATGGGCGCATCGAAGGTCACTCCGGTCAGTTCGTCTTCGATCCACTTGACGACCCCGCTCACGGGATCTCCCTGCTTGAGCTCGACTGAAAGCACCGTTCCGACGGCTATGTCCGAATAAGCGCGGATCATCATGCCGCCGGCCGAGATGTTGCGGATCAGGCAGAGCTCACGACGGCCTTCGACCTGGATGGAGCCGACGCGCAAAAGGCTGAGATAGCGATCGCCTCCACGCCGGTCCGGCTGGGTCGGGGCGGAGGTGGTGAGCGAGTAGACGGTGGTCTCGACGGCTTTATCTTCCACGGGCGGCTCCGACGAAGCGCAAAAACGCATCTGTACTTCCGCCCAGACGTACCGGCGGCCCCACCCATTCGTTCGTAACAAGCAAGGCTTACCAGATTGTTGCCGTCCATCCGGTTCCGATTGCTCCAAGTGTCATAGAAGAGTAAGGCACTAGTGGAGCGGAGGTCTCCTGGACATGCGACGGTTTTTCGTAGCGGCTGCACTGGCGGTCTGCCCGGCGGCGCTGGCTGCCCAACCTGCGACGACCAAGCTCGATGCCGTCTCGGGCGTTCCCGACGTCGACAGCACGACCCAGACCGAGGATGTCGGCTTCAAGAACGACCAGAACGATCGCATGACGGTCCCCGTGCGCCTGTCTGGCGCCGGGCCGTTCCAGTTCCTTGTCGATACCGGCGCTGACCATACCGCGATTTCCCGGGAGATAGCCGGAAAACTTGGCCTTGCGCGCGGCGACGGCGCTTCGGTGCATACCGTAGCCGGAGTGTCGACGGTCACTACCGCGGATGTTCCGGACCTCCAGCTGACCAGTAAGCCCGTCAAAGTGCACGATGCGCCCGTTCTGGATGCAGCTGCCATGGGCGCTGACGGGATCCTCGGCGTCGACTCACTCCGCTCGCAGCGGGTCGAGTTCGACTTTGAAGGCAAGACGATGTCGATCGTCCCTTCAGCCGTGCGCGAGGTGAAGGATGAGCCGGGCACCATCGTCGTCCAGGCGGCGAGGAAGAATGGGAGGCTGCTGTTCACGGACGCCCGGGCGAACGGGCGCGCCCTAACGGTAGTGATCGACACCGGAGCGCAGCTAAGCATCGGGAATGAAGCCCTCCGCCGCCAGTTGTTGAGGAACGATCTCGTCGACACGGCCCAGAAGGTTCAACTCCAGGCCGTAACCGGCGAGATGATTAGCGGCGATTACATGTTCGTTCGCGAGTTGGAGATCGGCGGAGTGACGATCAAGAATCTCGCCATCGTGTTCGCGGACGCTCACACCTTCCAGAAATTGAAGTTGGATCGACGACCCGCGCTGCTGCTTGGAATGAACGCAATCCGGGCCTTCAAGAAGGTCTCGATCGACTTCGCGAGCCGCAAGTTCCGCGTGGTCCTTCCGGAGAGCAGCTCGCTCGATATACGGATGGCGGCAGCCCGCTTGCGCTAAAGTGGATTTGCCTGCCGTTCGCCGCGCGTCAGTCGCGGCGGATCGTTACGCTTGCGCTCAAGACTTGAATTTTCCTCGCTACGGCGCAAGACGCTTCGCGGGTGGGGAGTGCAAAGGGGCATCGGCGCATGCGCGGCGATTTCCCGAAAAAGGAGTCGCTTGAGAAATGGCCTTCCAGCTCCCCGATCTTCCCTATTCCAAGGACGCCCTCGGACCGCACATGTCGGCCGAGACCCTGGAATATCACCACGGCAAACATCACCGTGCCTACGTCAACAAGACCAATGAGCTGCTTCAGAACGAGGCCGACCTTTCGGACGCCTCGCTGCTTCAGGTGGTCAAGGAGGCGAAGCGCGCCGGCAACGGCAAGCTGTTCAACAACAGTGCGCAGCTTTGGAATCACAGCTTCTTCTGGCAGTGCCTCGCCCCGGCACAGGGTCAGCAGCCTTCGGGCAAGCTCGCCAAGTTGATCGAGGACGGCTTCGGCAACAGCGATGCGATGCTCCAGAAGCTGCACGAAGAGGCGGTCAATCATTTTGCCAGCGGTTGGGCCTGGCTAGTGCTCGACCATGGTGCGCTTCGGATCACCTCGCTCCATGATGCCGACACCCCGGCGGTGCACGACGGGATGGTGCCACTATTCACGCTCGATGTGTGGGAGCACGCCTATTACATCGACTATCGCAACGAACGGCCGAAGTTCGCGACCGCGGTGCTCCAGAATATTGTGAACTGGGACTTCGTCGGCGAAAACCTCGATGGCAACGGCCTCGAGCGTGCCAACCAGCAGGGTGCGGAAGCTGAGCTGACAACCTGAAGGTTTCGTGCCCGCCAGTTCCCCGGACTGGCTGCGCGCGCGGCTTACTGCTTGAGGCGGTAGCCGGTCCGGAACATCCAGGCGATCACTGCCATGCAGACGGCGATGATCGACACCGTCACCAGCACGCTCGACCAGACCGGTACGTCCGCCACTGAATAGAAGCTCCAGCGGAAGCCGCTGATTACATGGACGATCGGGTTGAACAACGTGATCGTCCTGAACGGGTCGTGCAGCGCTTTGACCGAGTAGAAAGCGCCGCCGAGGAAGGTCAGCGGCGTGATGATCAGCATCGGAATGATCTGCAGCTGCTCGAAATTCTGCGCCCACACACCGATCGCGAAGCCGAACAGACAGAAGCCGGCGCTGATCCCGACCAGGAACAGGATCATCGCGATCGGGTGATCGATATGGACGGGCACGAACAACGTCGCAGTTGCGATCGTCACCAGCGCGAGGATGACAGACTTGGTGACCGCAGCGCCGACATAGGCGAGCACCGCCTCGAAGCTCGAGATCGGAGCTGAGAGAAGTTCGTAGATCGTGCCGACAAACTTCGGAAAATAAATACCGAAGCTCGCGTTGAAGATCGACTGCATGAAGACGGAAAGGAGGGTCAGGCCCGGGACGATGAAGGCGCCGAAACTGACTCCGTCCATGCTTGTCATGCGGCTGCCGAGCGCCGAGCCGAACACGACGAAGTAGAGCGCAGTGGTGATCACCGGCGTGATCAGGCTCTGCCATAGCGTCCGCTTCCAGCGCGCCATTTCGAAGCGGTAGATCGCGCCGATCCCGTGCAGGTTCACCGCGCGCCTCCATGGACGAGCTCGACGAAAATCTCCTCAAGGCTGGACTGGTGAGTCGATAGGTCCTTGTAGGCGATTCCGAGGTCGGAAAGCCGGCGCATCAGCGACGCGATGCCGGTGCGCTCGGCATGGCTGTCGAACTGGTAATGAAGCATGTGTCCGTCGTCCTCGAGCTCGAGATTCCATTCGGAGAGATCGGCGGGGATCGTCTGGAGCGGTTCGGCGAGAACGATGTCGAGCGTTTTCTTGCCCATCTTGGCCATCAGATCGCGCTTTTCATCGACGGCGATGAGCGCTCCCTTGCTGATGACGCCGACGCGGTCGGCCATCTCCTCAGCTTCCTCGATGTAGTGCGTGGTCAAGATAATCGTCGTGCCGTCCGCGCGGAGCTTGCGAACGACGTCCCACATGTCGCGGCGGAGTTCGACGTCGACCCCGGCGGTCGGCTCGTCCAGGAACAGGAGCGCCGGCTCGTGGCTGAGAGCCTTCGCGATCATCACGCGGCGTTTCATGCCTCCAGAGAGGAATCTCATTTCCGACTTGCGCTTCTCCAACAGCGAAAGGCGCTTCAGCAGATCCTCGATATAGGCATCGTTCGGTGGCTTCCCGAACAGCCCGCGCGAGAACCTGACGGTGTTCCAGACCGTCTCGAAGGCCTCCGTCGTGAGCTCCTGCGGAACGAGCCCGATGCGCTCGCGCGCATAGCGATACTGGGTCCGCCAGTCCCTTCCGTCCACCAGCACTTCGCCTTCGCTCGGAGTGACGATGCCGCAGACGATGTTGATCAGCGTGGTCTTGCCCGCGCCGTTGGGCCCAAGAAGCGCAAAAATCTCGCCGCGCTGGATGTCGAGATCGACGGATTTAAGCGCATCGACGCCCGTGCCGTACGTCTTGCGGAGGCCACGAATGGAAAGGATCGCGTCGCTCATTCGATTGGGCCCGGCTCAGCAGCCACCGCGTCTTCCCGCATCAAGCCGTGACGAAGAAGCATCGGGATGTTCGCTACCGCGAAGAGGAAGGTGAGGGGAAGTGCCCCCCACAGTTTGAATCCAATCCAGAAATTGGTCGAGCTGTTGCGCCACACGGCCTCGTTCAGGACGGCCATGAAGGCGAAGAACAGCGCCCAGTTCCGGGTCAGCTTGGCCCAGCCCTTTTCGTCGAGGCCGGGATAGGTGCTGCCGAGCACTCGCTGCAGCAACGGTCGGTCGGTCGCGAGGCCGAACCACAGGAGCGCCGAGACCAGGGCGTAATAGAACGTCGGCTTCATCTTGATGAAGGCCTCGTTGTGCAGCCAGATCGTGAGGCCGCCAAGGATCACGACCATCACGCCCGAGAACCACAGCAGCGGCGAGATTCGATGGTAGCGGATCGCTGAGAAGAGCATCGCTGCCACCATGGCGATCATGAAGGCGCCGGTCGCGACGAAGATCTTCAGGACCGAGGGCACCGGCGCGAAGAAGTTGACCAGGAAGAAGACCAGGAGCGGCCCGAGGTCGATCAGCAGCTTGGCGCCGCCCTGCGGCTCGGTCTTCGCGGTCATTCCGACGGAAGTCCTGCAATCGCCCGAGCGACCGCGCGGGGGTCGAACGGACGGAGATCATCCGCTTTCTCGCCGACGCCGATGGCGTGGATAGGAAGGCCGAACTTCTCTGCCGCCGCGACGAGGATCCCGCCGCGCGCCGTTCCGTCGAGCTTGGTCATGATGAGGCCGGTCACGCCCGCCGTCTCGCGGAACACTTCGACCTGAGCAAGGGCGTTCTGGCCGGTCGTCGCGTCGAGGACGAGCAGCACGTCCTGCGGCGCCTCGGGGTTGAGACGGCCGAGCACGCGGCGGATCTTCGAAAGCTCCTCCATCAGGTGCGTCTTGTTCTGGAGCCGCCCCGCGGTGTCGACGATCAGAATGTCGATACCCTCGCCGGTCGCCTGCTTGACCCCGTCGAACACGATTCCGGCGGCGTCGCCGCCTTCCTTGCCGCTGATGACCGGAGCGCCGATCCGGTCGCCCCATATCCTCAGCTGCTCGATCGCTGCGGCCCGGAACGTGTCGCCGGCTGCGAAGAGCACGCCATAGTCCTGCTCCTTCAGCCAATGACCAAGCTTGCCGATTGTCGTCGTCTTGCCGGAGCCGTTGACGCCGATGACAAGGATCACATGAGGCCGTGGAAAACCCCATATTTCCAGCGGCTTCGCGACGGGGGCTAATATCTTTTCTATCTCTTCGGCCAGGATCGTTCGGAGGCCGCGCTCATCGAGCCGTTCGAACTTCTGTTGGGCGATGGCTTCGCGAATCCGATGGGAGGCCTCCGGTCCCAGGTCCGAGGCGATCAGCGCTTCCTCGATGTCGTCGAGGGTCGCCGTGTCGAGTGCGGCTCGGCTCGTGAGGCCAGTGAGATTGTCGGCGACACGGTCGGCAGTCTTCTGGAACCCGCCGCGCAGGCGGTCGAGCCAACTCATTCCCAGACCGCCGTCAGATGGTCGCCATCTCGGCCGGTGATGCACGCGGGCCCCGCCTCACCTCGCGAGGCACCCTCGACCGCGACGGGCGCGAAACTGTCGGCGTGGCCTTTGCAGTTGTTCTCGATGAGCACGCGCTGGCTGGTGCCGACAAGGCTGTCGAGCCAGCGGGAACGGCGGTTTGCCGCAGCCTCGCGTAGTCGCCCAGCTCGGGCCTTCACGATCTCGCGCGGCAGCTGAGGCATGCGGGCCGCGGGTGTGTTTGGCCGCGGCGAGAAGGGGAAGACATGTGCAGCCACGACGTCGCAATCATCTAGCAGTTTCAAGCTATTCAGCGCCATTTCTTCAGATTCAGTAGGAAAACCAGCGATGAGGTCCGCGCCGATCGTTGCGTCTGGCCGGCTGGTCTTGATCCGTTCGACGGTCCGCACTGCGTCGGCTCGACTGTGCCGCCGCTTCATGCGCTTCAGGATCAAGTCGTCGCCAGCCTGGAGGGACAGGTGAAAGTGAGGCATCAACCGAGCCTCGTCGGCAATCAACTCGAACAGCTGCTCGTCGATCTCGACGCCGTCCAGTGACGACAGACGCAGTCGTTCGAGCCGAGGGTCCGCGTCGAGCAGGCGCCGGCACAGGCTGCCGATGCCTCCCCCGTAGTCGGTGATGTCGACACCTGTGAGAACGATCTCCTTCGCACCGCGATCGATCTCGCGCGCGACGGCCTCACGGATCAACTCAAACGGCAGTGACCGGCTCGTCCCACGCGCCTGCCAGATGGAGCAGAAGGTGCAACGGTGGTCGCACCCGGTCTGCACCGCAACAAAGCTGCGCACATGCCCCTGGAAGCCGGCTGGCGCCATGACGTCATTCGCTGCCAAGCTATTGAGCTTAGTCGCGTTTCCGACGACACGAGCCACCTCGGGCATGGCTTCGAAGGCACCCCGATCCAACTCCGCGGCGCAGCCGGTGACCAGGATCTTTGCCGACGGGCGGCGACGCTGCGCGTGGCGGATTGCCTGCCTCGTCTGCCGAACGGCCTCATTGGTGACGGCGCAGCTGTTGACGACGATCCAGTCCTCACCGGGCGGCGCAGTACGGGCGATGGTTTCGCTCTCCGCGAAGTTGAGCCGACAGCCGAGGGTGATCGTTTCGACGCTCACTGGAGCGCCTCCAGGTCGAGCTCGCCTTCGAACACGTGCGTTGCCCCGCCGCGCATCCGGATCGGCTGTCCGGGAGCCCAGTCAACGGTCAGGCTTCCGCCGGTCATGTCCACGCACACCGGCGATTGCGCGCGCTTCGTAGCGATCGCCGCTACGGCACTCGCGCAGGCTCCCGTCCCGCACGCCAGCGTTTCGCCCGCGCCCCGCTCGAAGGTGCGCAGCTTCAGGCGATCATGGACGTAGGTCGCGACGCTCACGTTGATCCGCTCGGGGAATGCGGGGTCGTTTTCGATCCTCGGTCCCAATTCCTGGAGCGGCACTTTGCGCGCGTCAGGCACGAAAAAGACCACATGAGGATTGCCGACGTTGACCGCGAACGGCTGCTCAAGGCCGTCCCACGCCATCGGCAGCGCCGTTGTGTCCATCGGATAGGCGAGGGGGATCTCGTCCCACCCGAAGCGCGGCTCGCCGATGCTGACTTCGACGTCCGCGCCGAGATCTTTGCCCTCGAGAAGGCCGCCGTCGCTGTCGATCCGGCCGGCGCCGGTCAGTTGAATGACGCAGCGCGTTGCATTGCCGCAGCTTTCGACCTCGCCGCCGTCACTGTTCCAGATCCGCATTCGAAGGTCAGCGTCGTCGCTCGGCTCGAGCACGATCAGCTGGTCGCAGCCGACGCCGGTGCGCCGATCTGCGATGGCTCGAGCGAGCGCCGGCGTCACCTCGAACGGTTCCGTCCGAGCATCGACGATCACGAAATCGTTGCCCAGCCCGTGCATCTTGTGGAAGCGCCGTTTCACTGTGCCGGCACAGCCTCCGGTGAGCGGGCGCGCATCGGTGCGATCACCTGTGCGGCGAAGCGGTCCATCTCCTCCGCCTGCGGACTCATTTGAAGCAGCAGCAGGTCGAGTCCGGCCGCTTCATATTCCTCGATCCGTTCGCGGATTTGTTCAGGCGTACCGACAAAGTTCGGGCGCAAGCCTCTGTTCGACACAGAATATTCCTGCAGCTTCAGCTCACGCTCGAGCTCGGTACCGGACAGCCACTGTTCGAAATTGTCGAATCCCTTCGGCGGCTTCGGCGGCATCTGGGTGATGCGTGCAAGCTCCTTCTTTGCCTCGGCTTCGCTGTCGCGGACGATGGCGAAGGCAGCCATGCCGTACTGCATCCGGCTCTTGCCAACGCCGGCGCGGCGCGCTTCCATGTCCGCGATCTTCGGCTTGATCGCGTCCACGGGATCGCCATGCATCACATAGGCGTTGCACAGCGTCGTGATCAGCGTCTTGGCCGCCTCGCTCTCGCCCCCCGCATAGATCGTCGGCCACGGCTTGTGGACGGGCTTGGGCTCGGCAATGGCGTTGCTGAGCTTGTAGCGCTCGCCGTCGAAGCTGAAGCGATCCTGCGTCCACAGGCCCTGCACGACCTGGAGCCATTCGGTGGTTCGGGCGTAGCGGTCGTCGTGTTGATCGAACTGGAGGCCATACTGGGTCGCCTCGTCTGCCCACCAGGAGGACACGACGTTGAGCGCCAGCCGGCCCCCGGAAATGTTGTCGATGTTCGCCGCAGCCTTTGCGAAAAGGGCAGGCTGGTGGAAGTTGGGCCGGACGGCGACCATCAGCTCGATGCTCGACGTCACCGCCGCAAGGGCGGCTGCGGTCGACCAGGCGTCCAGCGCCGGCTGATCCACCCCCTTGATGTCGTTGAGGTTGAGCTCGGCAATGAGGCTGAGATCCCAACCGGTCTCCTCGCTCCGCTGCGTCAGCCGCTTCACATAGTCCCAGCTTGCCTCCATCCCCTCGTCCGGGATGTTGCGCAGCCAGCCGCCGAAAACGGGCATCCAATAGCCGAATCTCATGCCGCTTGCCTGCCTTTCAACATGCCTTCGAGGGCGTCGATGAGCCGATCGTGCGGGTCCCAGCCGAGAACGTTCAGCGGGTCCGCAACGAAGTTGGACATGGCGTTGATGTCGTAGAAGCGTGGGGTGCCGTCGCGATCGTCGATGATGACCTCGATCCCACCAACGAAGAGATGAGCCGCATGGGCGATCTGCTCCGCGGCACGGACAATTTCCGGCGAGGGCATTACGGCAGTCATCTTGACTGCATTCCGGCCTGGCTGAGCGAGGCATGCGTCGGCTGGACAAAGGTCGAACGTGTCGCCCCCACTTTCGACCTCCAGGGCGTAGAGGAAGCGTCCGCGGAGCGTCTCGATGCGCAGGATAGTTCCGCCACGCGCCGGGACATTGTCCTGCACCAGCAATACGTTATCGACCGATGTTGGTACCGTTCCATCGGTGATCGATGCGCTCAGTTCGCCAACCGAGGAATAACGGGCGATTCCGGCGCCCGAGCCGCCGATGTTCGCCTTTACCATCAACGGATAGATCATGCCTTCGGCTGCGCTTAGGAGGTCTTGGCTGCGATGGACTACCCGTGTCTCCGGAGTCGCCAGGCCGAGAGCGGAGATCAGCGAGAGCTGGCGCGCCTTGGATGAATCGATCGCCAGCGTCGCCGCGCCGTTGAGCACGCTGGCGCCGCAGTCCTGCCAATGGCGAAGCAGCGCGGCCGCGTAGAAGATCGGATGCTCCGGCTCCCGAAGGAAGCTCGACTGCGCGACGCGGCTGAGGATGACCGGCGCGGGAACGTCCCGGCTCGCAGGATCGAAGCGATGATCAGCCAGCTCGATCGGCACGTAGGGGATGCCGCGCCGCTCCAGCGCCGCGAACAGGGGTTGAAACCATTGCGGGTGCTCGTAGAGGACGCCTAGCTGCGCGCTGTGGGGGCCGGGAACACTCATCTGCGGCGCGGACTTAAGGAGCGGTCGGGCGCAAGTCCACAAGTGAGGGTGAACTTAGATGGCGAGAGCCGCCAGCGACGTCATGCAATCGATCATCTTCTCCGTTGTGCTCGAGGCGATGGAGGCGCTGAAGCGCGGCTCGGGGGGGCTTCCCAACCAGTTGCTGCGCGACGTCCAGTCGATCCACCGCAACGTCACCTTCGCGGACTTGCCGAAGGAGTTGCAGGACCAGATTGCCGAGAGCACGCGAGCGGCGTTCACGCAGCTCCTGAAGGAAGGCTATGCGGTCGGTCCACGGCAGCAGATGCAGCAGTCGCGGCCGATCGACCGAGTGCCGGAGCGGCGTGGACCGGGGTCACCGGATCGCCGCGGTCCGCCGCGTGGTCCCCGGAGAGGTCCGCCGGGCGGGGGCGGCGGCCCGGATAAGCCGCGCGGTGGTCCAGGCGGCCCGTCGCGGCCGCGAAAGCCGCCTAAGGGAAAGCCGCGGCTGGGTTGAACTTCGCAGCGTCAGCGGCTAAGCGCCGCGGCGTCTACGGACATACATCGATGTGAGCGCCCACGGGTGCGCGCTGGCCGACGAGGTTTCGTCCGCCGGCGTATTCTGCGTTTCGCACCCCATATGGGCGCTTTCGCATCGTTGAGGAGATTTGAATGTTCGACACGTTGAGCGATCGGCTCGGCAGCGTTTTTGACCGGCTTCGGGGCCGTGGCGCCCTGACGGAGGCCGACGTGCGCTCGGCCATGCGCGAAGTGCGCGTCGCCTTGCTCGAGGCCGACGTCGCGCTCCCGGTCGCTCGCGACTTCGTCGAACAAGTCACCGAAAAGGCGGTCGGCCAGGAAGTGCTGCGCTCGGTCACGCCGGGGCAGATGGTGGTCAAATACGTCCACGATGCGCTGGTCGAGACGCTAGGTTCGGAGACCGCGGAGCTCGATCTCAACGTTTCGCCGCCAGCCGTGATCATGATGGTCGGCCTACAGGGATCGGGTAAGACCACGACCACCGCCAAGCTTGCGAAGCGCCTCACGGAGCGCGACCGCAAGAAGGTGTTGATGGCCTCGCTCGACGTCGCTCGCCCGGCAGCGCAGGAGCAGCTCGCGGTGCTGGGGCGCCAGACAAACGTCGACACGCTGCCGATCGTCACCGGGCAACAGCCGGTCGATATCGCCAAGCGCGCGCTCCAGTCGGCGAAGCTGCAGGGCTATGACGTCGTCATGCTCGACACTGCGGGCCGCCTCCACGTCGACGACCAGCTGATGGCGGAGATGAAGGCCGTCGCCGCTGCGTCGAACCCCGCCGAGACCCTGCTCGTCGTCGACAGCCTCACTGGCCAGGACGCGGTGAATGTCGCCAAGGGCTTTGCCGGCGAGGTCGATCTTTCGGGCGTGATCCTGACGCGAATGGACGGCGATGCGCGAGGCGGTGCGGCGCTGTCGATGCGGGCCGTGACCGGCAAGCCGATCAAGTTCGCCGGCGTCGGCGAGGCGCTCGACAAGCTCGAAGCGTTCCATCCGGACCGTGTCGCCGGCCGAATTCTCGGCATGGGCGACGTGGTCAGCCTGGTCGAGCGTGCCGCTGAGACGATCAAGGTCGAGGACGCGGAGAAGCTGGCGGCCAAGATGGCCAAGGGCAAGTTCGACCTCGACGACCTGCGCGCCCAGCTTGAGCAGATGCAGCGCATGGGCGGCCTCGGCGCGCTCGCCGGCATGATGCCCGGCATGAAAGGCATGAAGGGCGCCATGGACCAGGCGCAGAACAGCAAAGCGCTGGTCCACATGGAAGCCATGCTTTCGTCGATGACGGCGAAGGAGCGTGCCAGGCCCGAAATCATCAATGCGAAGCGCAAGATCCGCGTCGCGAAGGGGTCGGGAACAACGGTGCAGGAGATCAACAAGCTCCTGAAGATGCACCAGGAAATGTCGACCGCCATGAAGCGGCTCAAGAAGATGGGCGGGCTTGGCAAGCTCGCAGCGATGTTCAGCAAAGGCGGATTGGAAGGTGCGCTCGGCGGACTTGCCCCCCCGGGCGCGCTCCCTCCCGGCGGACTGCCGGGGCTCGGCGGGGGAGGCGCGAGCCTCCCCGGCCTTGGCGGCGCATCCCCGTTCAACCTGCCACCAGGTTTCGACAAGTTTTCAAAGAAGTAATGGAACTCACTGAAAGGACTACAAATGGCAGTTGCAATTCGTCTCTCGCGTGGCGGCTCGAAGAAGCGGCCCTATTACCGGATCGTCGTGGCCGACAGCCGCAACGCCCGTGACGGCCGCTTCATCGAGAAGGTCGGCACCTACAATCCGCTGCTTGCGAAGGATTCGCCCGAGCGCGTGAAGCTCGACGCCGATCGCATCCAGCATTGGCTTGGAGTTGGCGCTCAGCCCTCGGACCGGGTGCTTCGTTTCCTCGATGCGGCCGGCCTGAAGGAGCGCCCGGCGCGCAACAACCCACAGAAGGCGGAGCCGGGCGAAAAGGCCAAGGAGCGCCTCGAGCAGCGCGCTGCCAAGGAAGCGCAGGCCGCCGAGGCCGCCGCAGCGCCGCAAGAAGAGACTCAGGAAGAGGCTGAGGCCGTGGTCGCGGAAGAGGTCGAGGCCGCCACTGCGGAGCCGACCGCCGAGGCAGAAGCCGTTGCCGAAGAGGTCGCCGAGCAGACTCCTCCTGTCGCCGAGGAAGCGGCTGCCGAGGCTCCTGCAGCCGAAGAGGAAGTCGTCGAGACTCCCGACACCGAGGAAGCTCCGGCCGAGGAGGCTGCCGCCGAGCAGCCGGAGCCGACCAACGAAGGCGAGTCCGCTGCCGAGCCGGCCGAAGGCGCCGACGACGTGGCCCCGCCGAGCACGGAATCGCCGCAGGCGGCCGACGCCGAGGCGGAGACCGGAGAGGCCGCTGCCGAGCCGGCTGAAGGTGCGGCTGAGGAAACCAAGGCCTGAGCATGAGCGAGCGCGGCGAGCGTAGGATTGCGCTCGCCGCAATCGCCGGTGCGCATGGCGTCAAAGGCGAGATTCGGCTGAAGCTGTTCAGCGAAAGCGCCGAAAGCCTGTCACGCCACGACAAGCTCTTTGTGGGAGGCGTCGAAAGGCGCCTCCTTTCCATTCGCGACAGCGGCAAGACGGCTGTCGCCCGCTTTGAATCGATTGCCGACCGTTCAGCAGCGGAGGTGCTTCGGGGAACTCTGGTCGAGGTGGAACGAACCGCCTTGCCGCCGCTCGAAGAGGGCGAATATTATCACGTCGATTTGATCGGCCTTCCCGCCAACGACAAGGACGGCAGGCAGGTCGGTACGGTCGTCGCTGTCGAGAATTACGGGGCGGGCGACCTGCTCGAGATCGAGCAAGACGGCGGAAAGCGTGCGCTGATCCCGTTCAAGGCGGGAATCGCCGATCTCGAGGAAGACAGGATCGTCCTCGATCCGGAATTCCTCGCCTAGCTCCCGGTCTCGGCCTCTTCCATTTCGCCGATCGGCTCGCGCCAGCGCGGTTCCCTGGCGCAGAGGTCGTTGCGGATGGTCGTCGCAGCAACGCCGCCTTCGCCCATCGCATGGCTGATCTGGTCGAGGCCGTGGACCACGTCTCCGGCGGCGTATAGTCCCGGAACGCTGGTGCGCTGGTGAGAGTCGCACAGGAAGCAGCCGTCGTCCGCCAGCTTCGCTCCCACCATCTCGCCAAGCTGCGTGTGCGTGTCGGAGCCGAGCGCGGGATAGACGCTGTCGAAGGTATGATGGCCTTCGGCGGTGTCGACGACGATGCACTCGCCGGTAATCGCGACGGCCTGGGCGGGGCCGTCCACGCAGTCGATGCCGGCTTCCTTCAGCTTCTGCTGATCGTCCGCGTTCAGCCTCAACGCCGTGTCCGGGGCGATGAGCGTGACGTCGGCGGTATAGCTGCGGATGAATGCGGCCTCTGCCACTCCGTGGCTATCGCTGCCGATCACTCCAACTTTCTTGTCGGTGACCTCATAGCCGTCGCAAATCGGACAATAGCGGATCAGCCCGCGCGCGAGCGCATCGTCATGGAGCTCTTCGTCCATTGGCGGGCGGCGGTTGCTGACGCCCGTCGCAAGCAGCACTGCTCGGGCCCTCGCTTCGCCCGATCCCCAAGTTGCAGTGAAAAGGCCGCTTTTCTCGTCCTGCTCGAGCTTGGTGACCGACTCGGTCTCGATCTTCGCGCCATATTTGCACGCCTGCTCACGCATCCGCTGGAGCAGCTCCCTGCCTGCAATGCCTTCGGGATAGCCGGCGTGGTTGCGCGTGCACGGAATCCAGGCGGCGCGGCTTTTGCCTCCGTCTACGACCAGGATGCCGAGGTGAAACCGCGCGAGGTAGATGGCGGCGGTCAGACCGGCGGGGCCACCGCCAATGATCAGGCAATCGAGGATGGGCTCGTCCATGCGCTGCCCAATGGATTGTGATAGCGGCGGTTCCCATGATCTTCCGCGCCTCCGTGCTGACGCTCTATCCGGACATGTTCCCGGGACCGCTAGGGTCAAGCCTGGCGGGTAAGGCACTGGATGAGGGAATATGGAGCCTAGAAGCGAGGAACATTCGCGATTTCGCGACCGACAAGCACCGAAGCGTGGACGACACACCGGCGGGCGGCGGCGCAGGGATGGTTCTTCGCCCGGATGTGCTCGCCGCCGCCCTGGACAGTGCCGCAGACGCCCGGCCGATGCTTGCGCTGACGCCTCGCGGGACGCCGCTGACGCAAGCGCGCGTTAGAGAGCTCGCGGCGGGGGAGGGGGTAATTCTCCTCTGCGGCCGCTTCGAGGGCTTTGACGAGCGAATCTTCGAGGCTCGCCCCCTCGAACCGGTGTCGGTCGGCGACTATGTCCTTTCCGGCGGGGAGCTTGGGGCGATGACCATCCTCGACGCTTGCGTAAGGCTTCTCCCCGGGGTAATGGGCGCGCCTTCCAGCGGAGAGGAGGAGAGCTTCGAGACGGGGCTTCTCGAATATCCGCACTATACCCGACCTGTTGAATGGGAAGGGCGCACGATCCCCGAAGTGCTGCGGTCGGGGGATCATGCGAAGATCGCCGCGTGGCGACACGAACGCGCGGTCGAAGATACACGGCTAAGGCGGCCGGACCTGATCGAGCGCCACGGGGGCGCA
>Ga0207706_10000199_pt1 | contig 65959 bp, 58 predicted proteins | sample KBSC53metaG_FD_184318 | JGI IMG/M metagenome (GOLD analysis project Ga0207706, IMG submission 184318) | Corn rhizosphere microbial communities from Kellogg Biological Station, Michigan, USA - KBS C5-3 metaG (SPAdes) (version 2) | ecosystem: Host-associated > Plants > Roots > Rhizosphere > Soil ... | reverse complement strand
GGACTACTGGGTCTATGGCTTGGGCAGGCGAAAGCCCGGAGTGTCGATGGAGGCCACGAAGGCGGGGCTCGACGGCGTGATCGCTCCGATCCTCGCCAGCGTCGAGGCACCGTTGCAGCAGGGGATGAGTGAGCCGACGATGATGAAGTTCAAGGCGAAGCGAGTGGTCCTCGAGCCCGGCTACCGCGGCCAGACCTCCATGCATCGCGAAGCAAAAACGCCGCTCACGATGCTGTTCGCGATAACCGCGGTCGTCCTGCTGATCGCATGCGCTAACATTGCGAACCTCCTCCTCGCGCGCGGCGCGAACCGCTCGACCGAGATGAGCGTGCGCCTGTCGCTCGGCGCCTCCCGCCAGCGGCTCGTGAAGCAGTTGCTGGTCGAATCGCTCGTCCTCGCGATGCTCGGTGGGCTGGTGAGTCTGCTCGTAGCACGGTGGACGCTGTCGGGGATCGCCGCGCTGCTCAAGCCGGAGGCTGTCGAGATGCTCGAGTTGAGCGTGCAAATGCCGGTGATGCTGTTCGCTGCAGCACTGGCGCTTGCGACCGGCTTCCTCTTCGGGCTCTTCCCGGCGCTGCACTCGACGCGGCCGGACCTCATCACATCGATTCGCGCCGGTGCCGGACAGATCGCCGGGGGGCGCGTCGCGGGACGATTCCGCACCGGGCTCGCGGTCGCGCAGATCGCGCTCTCCATGACGCTCCTCGTCTCCGCGGGACTCTTTCTCAAAAGTCTCGCCAACGTGAGCCGGGTCGATCTCGGTATTCGCATCGATAGCGTGGCGACGTTCTCGGTCTCCCCGTTGCGTGTCGGCTACGACACTCTGCGCGCCAAGGTGCTCTACTCGCGCATCGAAGACGAGCTGCGCGCGATTCCCGGCGTCACGGAGGTCGCGAGCTCGATGGTCCCGCTCCTGTCCGGCGACAGCTGGGGGAACGACGTGCGCGTGCAGGGATTCGAGTGTCTCCCCGACACCGACTGCAACGCGCGCTACAATGCGGCGGGGGCCGGTTATTTCACCATGATCGGCGCCCGGCTTCTCTCGGGCCGCGACTTCCAGGCGTCGGACACGTACGAGGCGTCAAAGGTCGCGATCGTGAACCTCGCGTTCGCCGAAAAGTTCAAGCTGGGCCGCGATGCGGTGGGCAAGTTCATGGGGCGCGCTGGCGGGGGCGACTCGTTGCGCATCCAGATTGTCGGACTTGTCCCGAACGTCGCGTACAACGACGCGAAACAGAAACCGCAGCCGGTCTTCTATCTGCCGTGGATGCAGCAGGGAGTTGTCGGCCAGATGTACTTCTACGCCCGCACGCGTCTGCCCGCGCAGCAGCTCATCGCCGCGATCCCGCCGCTGATGAAGCGGATCGACGCCTCGCTCCCGGTGCAGGAGCTCAAGACCATGCCCCAGCAGCTCAAGGAGAACGTCTTCCTCGACCGGATGATCTCGGTCCTGTCGGCGTCCTTTGCGCTCCTGGCGACGCTGCTCGCCGCGGTGGGACTGTACGGTGTCCTCGCCTATTCGGTATCGCAGCGAACGCGCGAGATCGGCGTGCGGATGGCGTTAGGCGCCGACAGCGGTCGCGTTCAGCGGATGGTGCTGCGTCAGGTGGGCGTGATGGTCGTCATGGGGGCGACGATCGGTGTGCTTGGCGCGTACGCGGTCGGGCGTGCGGCGCAGTCGCTCCTGTTCGGGTTGCAGGGTCACGATCCGGTCGTGTTCGTGAGCGCCGTGCTACTCCTCGCCGCCGTGGCATTCGGGGCAGGGTGGCTTCCCGCGAGGCGCGCGAGTAAGACGCAGCCGATGATGGCGCTTCGCTACGACTGACCAACGTGAGCGAGGTCAGTCGGTACCGCAACCGCATCGGCCGCGCACTTCCCCTTGTCGAACTAGGTGAGGTAGGTTAGACTACCCTAGTCGAAAAAGGGTAAGGCTTCCGTGACCGAACGTGTCGACCTCCCGCAGGGCACCCTCGAGACCCTCATCCTCAAGACCCTCACCTGGGGCACCATGCACGGGTTCGGGATCGGGCGATGGATCGAACAGGCGAGCGGTGACTCCCTAACGATCGAAGAAGGCTCCCTGTACCCAGCGCTCCACCGCATGGAGAAGCGCGGCTGGATCGACGCGGAGTGGCGCCAGACCGAGAACAACCGCCGCGGCAAGTACTACGCACTCACTCCCGAAGGGCGCCGGCAGCTCAAGGCCCAGTCGGAGAGCTGGCTCACCGTCGTCCGCTCGGTTGGTCGAGTGCTGGACACGAGCAAGCAGCCGAGCTGACCATGCGCGACCCATCGTGGCGGCGGTACCTGCGGTTTTGGGGCCCAGACGTACGGTCCGACGTCGATGACGAGCTCGCGTTCCACATCGAGCTGCGTGTCGATCAACTCGTGGCGCAGGGCATGGACCCGGCCGCCGCTCGCGCGGCCGCGTGGCGCCGCATCGGCGACGCCGAGGCATTGGCGCGCACATGCCGCGAGATCGACGGCGAGCGCCTAACGAACGCGCGGCGGCGTGAGTGGGTGCAGGGCACCTGGGCCGAGCTCCGAGTCGCCGCGCGTCAATTGCGCCGCTACCCGGTGCTTGCGAGTGTTGCCGTCCTGACACTTGCGTTAGGCCTGGGCGCTAGCACCGCGATTTTCAGCGCCCTCTACGCCGTGATGCTGCGTCCGCTGCCGTACGCGGACGCGGACCGGATGGTCCGCATCACCGAGACCATGCGCGGAGCCGAAACGTCCGTCGGCGCTGGCCAGTTCAAGGAATGGCTCGCGCGCTCGACGGCGTTCGAGTCGCTCGGAGCGTATCTGCAAACCACGTACAACCTGACTGAAGGAACGCCTGAACGCGTCCGCGCTGCGTTCGTAACCTCCGGGCTGTTCCGGGCGCGATACGTCAAGCCGGCGTTCGGTCGCTACTTCCTCCCCGAGGAGGACCAGGTCGGACGCGAACACGTCGTGGTGCTGAGCTACGGCCTGTTCGAGCAGCGCTTCGCCGGCGATCCCCGCATCGTCGGCCGACCGATCCGCATGAGCGGCGAGACGTACACCGTCGTCGGCGTTGCGCCAGCCGAATTCTCCACCGCAACTCCCGGCGATCAACTGTGGACGGCGCTCGCGCTCCGCCCGGAACACAAAGCGTCCTTCTCGGACCACTGGCTCACCGTCTACGCGAAACGGAAGCCCGGCGTGAGCCAGGCGCAGGCCCAGCGCGACATGGAGCGGGTCTCGCGCGAGATCGCGCAGCTCCACCCGGACGACATGGTGGACCGATCCGCCCGCGTCTACGATTTTCGCGACGATCTCGTCGCCGATCACGAGCGAAGCCTGACGACGCTGTTTGGCGCAGTTGGGTTCGTACTGCTCCTCGCATGCCTGAATGTCACGAACCTCCTGCTCGCGCGGGCGACAGTGCGGCGGAAGGAGACGGCGATCCGCGCCGCGCTCGGCGCGACACGCGGAACGATCGTTAGGCACTTCCTGATGGAGAGCCTCGTCCTGGCCGCGGCCGGTGCGGTGCTCGCGTTCGTGGTGAGTCGACTTACTCTGCGCGCGCTTTTGGGCCTGGCGCCCGCGGAGATTCCCGGATTGGGCCACGCTGGCCAGGGGCCTGCGACCGCGGTATTTCTCGCGGTGACCTCTCTTGGCGTGGCAGTGTTGCTCGGGCTTCTGCCGGCGTTACGCGGACTCCGAAGCGTCGAGCCGGCGCTCCGTATGGGCGGTCGCACGGGGAGCGCAACCACAACGCGGGATCGACTGCGCAGTCTGCTCGTGGTGTCGGAGGTCGCCCTCGCCCTCGCGCTCGTTACTGGCGCTGGGCTCTTCGTGCGGAGCGCGCGGAAGCTGAACGACGTGGACGTCGGCTTCTCTCCAACTGGGCTCATCACGGCACGCGTCTCACTTGCGTCCTCCCGCTACTCGACGCCCGAGATCGTGCAGCAAACCTATCTCGAGCTCGTGGATCGCATGCGGCGGCTTCCGCACGTCGTTTCGGCGTCGGCCAACAGCATGCCGCCGCTCGCGGGTGGCGCCGTCAGCGTTGACGTGCGTGTGGAGGGAAGAGCGTATGCGCCGGGCAACGAGCCCGAGGCGCAATTCCACATTGTGACGCCCGGTTACTTCGAGACGGCGCACACGCGCCTGGCAGCGGGCCGACTCTTCACCGTTTACGACCGCGATCGCGCGACACTCGTTGCCGTGATCAACGAGGCGCTGGCGCGCCGGCTGTGGCCTAACGAGTCGGCCATCGGGAAGCGAGTCGCCTGTTGTGCCGAGGGCCCGGCGCCATGGCGCGAAGTCGTCGGCGTGGTCGGGGACACGCGACAGTTTCTGAGTCGTGTGCCGCAGCCGGAGCTCTACGTTCCCATCGAGCAGACGCCGCCGACATCGTGGTCGTGGCACGGGAATTCGCTCGCCTTCGTCGTTCGAACCGACGGGAACATTGCCGAGGCGACGCGGGGAATTCGCGCGGCCATCGCGGAAACCGACGCGACGCTGCCGGTCTATGACGCGCTCACCTACGATGAGCGGCTGAAGCTCGCGTCGGCCTCGAACCGGTTCAGCACCGTGCTCTTTTCAGCGCTCGCAGCCCTCGCGCTGGTGCTTGCCGCCGTGGGTCTCTACGGTGTCCTGGCGTTTTCCGTCGCGCAACGAAGCTTCGAGATGGGCGTGCGCGTCGCGCTGGGCGCGCGACCCATCGATGTGCTCGCGCTCGTCTCGCGCCAGGGAATGCGGCTCGTTGCCGGTGGGCTCGCGGTCGGGCTCGTGCTCGCGATGACGGCGAGTCGCGTCATGGCGTCGCTGTTGTACCAGGTGGCGCCAAACGATCCCGTTACCTACCTCACCGCGGGCGTTCTGCTCGTCGGCGTGGGGGCCCTCGCGTGCTATGTGCCCGCGAGGCGGGCCTCGCGCGCGGACCCAACGACGGCACTGCGCGCGTAGGCAGCGCAGCACTCATCTTGCCTCGTGGTCGGTGAGCTCATGCGCGGTGAAGCCGCGCATGAGCCTTGTATAGCTGGGACATCACCGACAACCGGGGTGAGATTCGGAATGACCGCAGTCACCAGCGAACGTGCAGCCCAGATCGACCACCGGCAGGTGCTCGTGGTCTTCAGCGGGCTCGTGCTCGCCATGCTGCTCGCCGCGCTCGATTCGACGATCGTGTCGACAGCGCTCCCGACCATCGTCGGCGAGCTGGGTGGGCTCGCTCACCTGTCATGGGTCGTCACCGCGTATCTCCTGGCACAGACCGTCGTGACACCGCTCTACGGGAAGCTGGGCGACCTGTACGGGCGAAAAGGCGTGATGCAGGGGGCGATCGTGCTGTTCCTTGCTGGCTCGGCACTCTGTGGCTCGAGCCAGAACATGACGCAGCTCATCATCTATCGCGCGGTGCAGGGACTCGGCGGCGGTGGTCTCATGGTCACGACGCAGGCCATCGTCGGTGACATCGTGCCGCCGCGGGAGCGCGGCAGGTATCAGGGGATCTTCGGCGCGGTGTTCGGCGTGTCGAGCGTCGCCGGCCCACTGCTCGGCGGCTACTTCACGACGCACCTCTCGTGGCGCTGGATCTTTTACATCAACCTGCCGCTCGGCGCGCTCGCGCTCGTGGTTCTCGCGTTCACGCTGCCGGCGCGAGTGGAGCGTCTCCAGCACGCGATCGATTACGCTGGCGCTACGTTGCTCGCGATTGCGCTGAGCGCCGTCGTGTTGCTCGCCGACCTTGGCGGTACGGCATATCCATGGGGCTCTCCGTTTACGACGGGTCTGATTGCGAGCGCTATCGCGGCGACGGTCGCGTTCATTGTGATCGAGCATCGCGCGAAGGAGCCGGTGCTGCCGCTTCGGTTGTTTCGCAACCGCGCGTTCTCGGTGACGTCCGTCGTGGGCTTCATCGTCGGCTTCGCGCTGTTCGGGTCCGTGACATACATGCCCGTGTATCTGCAGGTCGCGAAAGGCGCGTCTCCGACCAAGTCCGGGCTCGAGATGCTGCCGATGATGGGCGGCATGCTCCTCACATCGATCTCGTCGGGCCAGCTCATCAGCCGCACCGGACGGTACAAGGTGTTTCCCGTGATCGGAACCGCGGTGATGTCGTTAGGCCTGTTCCTGCTGTCGCACATGACGCCTGAGACGAGCACCCTGGCCGCGTCAGGCATCATGCTCATCATGGGCCTGGGGCTCGGCATGGTGATGCAGGTGCTGGTGATCGCCGTGCAGAACGCGGTGGACTATCGGGACCTCGGCGTGGCGACATCCGGAGCGACGTTGTTTCGGCTCATCGGCGGGTCGGTCGGCACCGCCGTTCTCGGTGCGATCTTCGCCGTGCGCCTCGGCGGGGAGCTCGCAACACGGCTGCCCGCGACGACCTCGGGGGCGCCCGCGCCGGGTTCGGCGATAACGGGGGAGATGCTCGCCTCGCTGTCGCCGCCGGTGCGCGCGGCGTACGCGGCGGCGTTCTCTGCATCGCTGGACGTGGTGTTTCTGGTCGCCACGATCGTGGCGCTCGTCGGGTTTCTGCTCACCTGGCTGTTACCTGAGCGGCCGCTGCGAGCGACGGTGTCAGCGGAGGCGACCGAGGGCGGCGGCTTCGTGGGCGAAGCGTTCGCCATGCCCGTCAGCGCCGACTCCCTCGCCGAGCTTCGCCGTGGTCTCGCGTCGCTCGCGAACCGCGAGGCCCAACGTCAGTACATGGAGCGTTTGGTGCGAGAGGCAAAGGTGGAACTTTCGCCCGCGGCGGCCTGGCTTCTCGTCAGGCTCGAACAGGACCGCGGCGCCGACCCCGGTGCGCTCGGTCGTGCCCACGCGGTCAGCGCCACGACCATCGACGCGGCGGTGGTTGAGCTATCGAGGCGTGGGCTCATAGCGACACGGCCGATCGCCGGGAACGGCCGCCGACGGCTGGCGGTTACTCGTGACGGATGCGACGTGCTTGGCAAGATGATCGGCGTCCGTCGCGCTCACCTCTCGGAGGCTGCCGCCGAGTGGGACACCGATGAAACGAGCGCGGCGATGCTACGCGAAGATGAACGCGTGCTCGTTCCCGATGCGCGGCCGACCACGCTGGACTAGGTTTCGTTCGAGATGACGCACGCCCTCACGGATCTCGAGTCGGGAGCGGAAACGCCCACTCGCAACGATCGCGAGCTCGAGACGCGACTCACGAACTGGTTTCGTGAACACGGGTCCGTGCTCGTCGGTTTCAGCGGCGGCGTCGATTCCGCGTATCTCGCGTGCGTCGCCGTCGCGGCGCTCGGGGCTGAGCGCGTCCTCGCGGTCATCGGACGAAGCGCATCGTATCCGAGTGAACAGTGGGAGCGGGCGCGCGAGGTCGCGCGGCAGTTCGGCGTGCCGGTGCTCGAAGTCTCGACCGATGAAGTGAGCGATCCGCAGTACGCCGCGAATCCGTCGAATCGCTGCTACTTCTGCAAGACGGAGCTGTGGGACACGCTCGCACCGATCGCCCGTGAGCGCGAATTCGCGGTCGTTGTCGATGGGACAAACGCCGATGACCTCGGCGATCATCGGCCTGGCGCCCGCGCCGCGGCGGAGCACGAGGTGAGATCACCGCTCGCCGAGCTGGGGTTCTCGAAGGCGGCGATTCGCCGTCTTTCTCGAGAGCGCGCCATTCCGACCTGGTCTCAGCCAGCATCGCCATGCTTGTCATCTCGCATACCGTATGGCACCGCCGTGACTATCGAGCGCCTGCGCCAGATCGAGCACTCGGAGCGCGCACTTCGCCAGCTCGGCTGCGATGGCGATCTGCGGGTGCGCTACCACGGCGAGCTCGCGCGGGTAGAAATCGCGAGCGACCTGCTCGACGCATGGTTGCGGCCGGAGAGCCGCGCAGCCATCGGCCAAGCACTTCGCGACGTGGGTTTCGACCGCGTGGCCATCGATGCCCGCGGGTTTCGGTCCGGCTCATTGAACGTGTTCGGTGGCGTGATTGCCGAACCGCTCGTGCGCGCGCGCTCGGTGACTGGAGCTGGTGATGCTCGCGGGCTCGAGCGCGCGCTGGAACGTGCTGGCCTCGGCTTCGCGGTCGAAGCACGCGATCGGCTTGCGATTCTTTGCGCCGAAGACGCCACGCTGATGGACCGGCTGACCGATCCGGGTACGCGACAGGTGGTGGTGGAGGCAGCCCGTGGCCAGGGCTTCACTCACGTTGGCATCGACGTCGCCTGCGCTGAGACGCGTGCGCGACGAGGCGGCGACGTCGTGGGCGATGCGGCTCTTCATCGCGGTTAACCTCCCGGTAGCTGTACGCGACGCCATCTACGCCGATGCGGAGCCGCTGCGCGCGGCGACGACCGCCATACGCTGGGTGTCGCCAGCCGCGTTGCACGTGACGCTCAAGTTTCTGGGGGAGCTGGACACATCGCTCGTCAACCCGTTGCGTGACGTGCTGGAGTCGGTCGTACCGGGCCATGCCGCGATAGCCGCGAGGACCACGGACGTCGGTGCATTCCCAAACTTCCGGCGTCCCCGCGTCGTATGGGTCGGGATGACGAGCGAGCGAGCGCTTCAATCCCTGGCGGGCGACATCGACCGTGCGCTCACGCCCCTCGGCATTCCGCGTGAGGCGCGTGCATTTCAGGCACACCTGACGCTCGGACGCGTCAAGGGCGAGCTTGTGCCGGCGCAGGCGACAGCGTTGGCCGCCGCGGCGAAATCGTGTCGCGGCTCGCGCGAGCTGGCCGTACGGACGGTAGACTTGATGCAGAGCGAGCTCGGCCCGGGCGGTTCCCGCTATTCGGTCCTGGCTGCCGTGCCACTTCACGCACGAGGAACCTGAATGTTCGGGTGTCTGAGGAGGATCGTCGTTCTCTTCGTTCTATGCGTCGCGGCGGTCGCGGCATATCTCACGCGCGATCGATGGATCGGCTACGTACCGTGGCTCAAATCCGCGCCGCGCGCGGCCACGACTGCAGCGGACGGCGCAAAGTGGGAGCCCGTAAGCGACGGCGGGGCCGCACGCGCGCGCCAGGCGATCGAGTCGTTAGGTAAGAAGAGCGGCCCGGTGTTCGTGAGCCTCGACCCCGGCGACCTCGCGTCGTACTTCTACATCGCGCTCGCGCAGCAGCTGCCGCCTTCGGCGGACAGCATCGAAGCGACCGCGATCGGGAGCCGGATGTACGTGCGCGCGGTGATCTCCCTCGACGACTTCAAGGCAGCCGACGCGCTCGGTCCGCTGTCGGGGTTTGTGGGTCGCCGCGAGCCCCTGCGGATGGGCGGCACCTTCGCGCTGGTCCGGCCAGGGCTCGCGCAGTTCCTCGTTGAAGACGTTAGGCTGGGCGAGCTGCCCATTCCGCGTGGCGGGATTCCGAAGTTGCTGCGCCAGATCCGGCGCGGGTCGATGCCGCCTGGCGTCGCCGAGAACGGGCTTCCGTTCGTGGTGCCGAACTACGTCGCCGACGCGCGGGTGGCCGACGGCAAGATCACCCTTTACAAGACCACCCCCAAGTGAGCCGACGCATCCTCGTCGTCGATGACGAGCAGGGCATTCGGGCCGCGCTCGGCCAGCTCCTGGAGTTCGAGGGTTACGAGGTCCACACTGCCGGCAACGCTGCCGACGGCATCGCCGAGTACGAGCGGTGGCGGCCCAACCTCGTGTTCATGGACGTCAAGATGGCCGGCATGGACGGCCTGGAAGGGCTGCGGCGGATCAAGCAGATCGATCCTTCCGCGTCGGTCGTGATGATCAGCGGGCACGCGACGATCCAGACTGCCGTGGAGGCGACGCAGCTTGGCGCCTACGATATCCTGGAGAAACCGCTCGATACCGACCGGATCCTGGTGCTCCTGCGCAACGCGCTCAGCCACCTGGACCTGCAGGAAGAGAACGTTCGGCTCAAGCAGACGATCGAGTCGCGCTATGAGATCGTGGGCCGCTCGTACGCGATTCGTGCGGTGATCGACAAGATCGACAAGGTCGGCGCCACACCAGCGCGCGTCCTCATCACGGGGGAGAACGGTACGGGCAAGGAGCTCGTCGCGCGGGCGATTCACCGGCTATCCACTCGTGCGAACAAGCCCTTCGTCGAAGTGAACTGCGCCGCGATTCCGAGTGAGCTCATCGAGAGTGAGCTGTTTGGACACATGAAGGGTTCCTTCACCGGTGCCGTCGCGGACCGGGCAGGGAAGTTCGAACAGGCCGACGGCGGCACGTTGTTCCTGGACGAGATCGGGGACATGAGCCTAACGGCGCAGGCCAAGGTCCTGCGTGTCCTTCAGGACGGCGTCGTCACGCGCATCGGCGGCGCCAAGCCGATCAAGGTCGACGTGCGTGTGCTGTCGGCGACGAACAAGAACCTCGAGGAGGAGATCGCCGCGGGACGCTTCCGCGAGGATCTGTACTATCGGCTCAACGTCGTTCCGCTGCACATCCCGCCACTGCGGGAGCGGCGTGAGGACATTCCCTTGCTCGCGTCGCACTTCGTTCGCACGTTGTCCGAGCGCGAGGGCGTTCCGCCGCGCGTGCTGGATCCCGCGGCCGTGGACGTGCTCGCGAGCATGGACTGGGCGGGCAACGTTCGTGAGCTCCGCAACACGCTCGAGCGGCTGCTGATCCTCTCTTCGGGCCCGCGCATCGGCGTCACGGATGTCGAGCGCCTTGCAGGGCGGCGCGTCGCCGACAGCGCGAGTCTTGGCTCGCTGCTGGAGTGCAAGACGTTCGAGGAATTCAAGCATGCGGCCGAACGGGCGTTCCTGCTCGCGAAGCTGCGCGAGTTCGACTGGAACGTATCCGAGACCGCACGCGGCCTCGACATGCCGCGGTCGAATCTCTACAAGAAGATCGAGCGGTACGGCCTGACGAGAGAGACCGTGTCATGAGCAAGAATTGGGACTCCGAGCTCAAGAAGATCGACCGGATGCTCGAGGGTGCGTCCGATGAGGCGCTGCTCCCGGCCAAGACGGCCAAGACGCCTCAGGCGCGGGCCGAGATGATCGAGAAGCAGCGAACGACGTCGACGCTTGGCGTCATGGCGCGGCTCGTGCTGGCTGCCGCGTTAGGCGTCGGCATGCTGTTCTGGCCGTACGACGCGAAATGCGGCGTGGGCCTCCTCGGATACCTCGCCGCTACGGGGGTCGTCACCGCCGCTGGCGTATGGTCATCGATCTGGACGTTCCGGCATCGCTCGGCGCGCGGGCACATTCTCTCGCTGCTCCTCGTGCTCTGGGGAAGCGTGCTCGCCGCGATCGAGATCCTCCCGCGCGTTGGCTACGCGAAGCCGGATCCGAAACGGCCCGGCTGGTCGTGTCCCGCACCAACGGCACCGCCGCCGGCACCGACCTCCCCGACGCCGACGCCGAAATAACGCGTGTGGTTTGGCGCGGGACTAACGCGCGGCTACACTTCGCCGAATCATGAAAATCTTTCGCAACTTCATCGCCGGCGCCTGGTCGGAGCCATCCTCCGGCGAACACTTCGAGAACGTGAACCCGGCCGACACGACCGACGTCATCGGCCGATTCCCGCTCTCCAATGCGGCAGATGTCGAGAAGGCCGTAGCATCGGCGAAGCGAGGCTTCGAGATCTGGCGCAACACGCCGGCCCCGGCGCGTGGCGACATCCTTCGCCGTGTCGGCGATCTCCTTTCCAGTCGAAAGGACGCGATTGCGGACCTCATGACCCGCGAGATGGGCAAGCCGCTGCAGGAGACGCGCGGTGACGTTCAGGAGGGAATCGACACCGCGTACTACGCGGCCACCGAAGGACGCCGGCTCTTCGGTCACACCGTACCGAGTGAGCTCAAGGCGAAATGGGCGATGAGCTTCCGCCGCCCGATCGGCGTCTGCGGGCTCGTGACGCCGTTCAACTTTCCGATGGCCATCCCGACGTGGAAGATGTTTCCGGCGTTGTTATGCGGAAACGCCGTGATCTTCAAGCCGGCCGAGGACGTACCCCATACAGGCACGGTGCTCGTCGAGATTCTGCTGGAGGCGGGCCTACCGCCCGAGGTGATCCAGCTGCTGCACGGCCGCGGCGAAGTCGTGGGGGCGGCCATCGTCGAACATCCCGGTATTCCGGTGATCTCGTTCACGGGGTCTACCGAGACCGGGCGGGCGGTCGGCGAGGTGTGCGGCCGGATGCACAAACGGCTGTCGCTCGAGATGGGGGGCAAGAACGCCCAGATCGTGTTGGACGACGCCGATTTGGACCTGGCCCTCGACGGTGTGCTCTGGGGCGCATTCGGGACAGCCGGCCAGCGATGCACGGCAACCAGTCGCCTCATTCTGCAGCGCGGGATCCATGACAACTTCCTCGGGATGCTCGTCGATAAGGCGAGGGGGTTGCGACTCGGTGACGGACGAAAGAAGGGCACCGACGTCGGACCGCTGATTCACGAGGGGTCGCGCCAGAAAGTGGAGGCGTATGTCGACATCGGTCAGGCCGCGGGTGCGGACCTCCTGTGCGGAGGCCGGCGCCCCGACGAGCGAGCGTTGGCTAACGGCTTCTTCTTCGAGCCCACGATCTTCGCGCGCGTGGAGCCTGGCAGCCGTCTCGAGCAGGAAGAGATCTTCGGACCGGTGCTGTCGGTCATTCGGGTCTCGACGCCGGAAGAGGCATTCGCAGTGAACAACGATGTGAAGTACGGACTTTCGTCGTCGGTGTACACACGAGACGTCAACGTGGCGTACCGGGCGCTCGTGGAGCTCGACAATGGAATCACGTACGTCAACGCGCCCACGATCGGTGCCGAGGCACACCTCCCGTTCGGGGGTGTAAAGCAGACGGGCAACGGGCACCGCGAGGGTGGCTGGGAAGTCTACGAGTTCTATTCGGAGACGAAGGTCGGGTACATCGATTTTTCGGGGTCGTTGCAGCGAGCACAGATCGACAACTACGCAGGCAGTCCTACGTAGCGGATCACGGGGGCGTCGCTTGCGAAGCTCTGACACCGCGAATTAATTCACCAGGTGGTAATGGCGCTGACACAAGACATACGTCTGGCACTCGCCGATCGAGTGCAGCGACGAGTCGAGGGGCGGGGGATTCCTCGTCATGTCATCGACGACGCGGTTTCGCGCGTTGGCGAGGCGCTCGATCGGCTGTCGCCTGCGCCGGAAACGCGCATGCTGCCAGAGTCGATCGTGGCCGTGTTCACGGCGCCATCTGCTCCGGACCTTGGGTCTCGCGTTCGTGCTGCGTTGCTAGCTGAGTCGGTTGCCCTGCTCGGCATGGGAAGCGGTACATCTGGCCGCCATACCGTCGCGACCGTTCTGCTCGCTGCCGACGCTCGTCCCGCCGCCGAACGCGCGGCCGCACGAGTATCGGCCGCGATCTCGTTCGTTCGCGACCCGTTTCCTCCTACGTCGTCGCAATGACCGAAGTCGCCCACACTACCCCGGTCCGTCCACCGGTCAGCGAGGAGCACCGCGCCGAAGCGCTGCGGCGCGTGAATCGCAGCACGGGACAGCACTGGGGACTCTTTCTCGAGTGGGCGAAGTCGTTCACGATCGCGATCATTCTGTTCCTGGTCGTTAGGACGTTCCTCGTCGAGGCGTTCAAGATCCCGAGCGGCAGCATGGAGAAGACGCTCCTCGTGGGCGACTTCCTCCTGGTCAACAAGATGGTGTACGGGGCGGAGATCCCGTTCACTGGCAAGCACCTTCCGGCGATTCGCCATCCGCAGCGCGGTGACGTAATCGTTTTCCAATGGCCGCTCGATCCAACGAAGAACTTCGTGAAGCGACTCGTCGGCGTTCCCGGCGACACGCTCTACATGAAATCCGGTGAGCTGTACGTGAACGGCGAGCACCAGAACGAGCGCTACGTAACACACAGCGAACCCGACATGGATCCGACCGCGGTCGACTTCGAGTGGCAGAAGAAGTACCTGGTCAAGACCGCCGAGGCCGCGACCGGAGTGCCGTCTCGTAACAACTGGGGTCCGCTGGTCGTCCCGAAGGACGAGTACTTCGTGCTCGGCGACAATCGGGACAACTCGCTCGACAGTCGCTACTGGCAATTCGTTCCCGATTCGCTCATCCGCGGGCGCCCCATGTTCGTCTATTACAGTTACGATCCCGACTCGCTGGATCGTATGTCGTGGCTCACCAGGATCCGATGGACGCGTATCGGGGAGCGCGTCCGTTGACCTCACGTCCCGACATGGATAACCCCTCCGACCGTCTCACCAGGCGCGCGAAGGCGCGGTGGGAGAAGCGAAACATCGAAGGAGCCGCTGGTCGTATGGCCGCCACCACCCCGAAAAAGACTTCCTACGAGGAAGGCTCGCTCGACCAGTACCTGCGCGACATCAGTGCCTACCCACTGATCAGCCGCGACGAGGAGGTCCGGCTTGCGCAGCGCATCCGCCAGGCTGACCAGGAGGCGCTCGACAAGCTGGTTCGGTCGAACCTGCGCTTCGTCGTGTCGGTGGCGAAGAAGTATCAGAACCAGGGCGTATCGCTCTCGGATCTGATCAACGAGGGCAACCTCGGCCTCATTCGCGCGGCGCACAAGTTCGACGAGACGAAGGGCATCAAGTTCATCTCGTACGCCGTGTGGTGGATCCGTCAGGCGATCCTGCAGGCGCTCGCCGAACAGTCGCGCATCGTGCGTGTCCCGCTCAATCGCGCGGGCACGCTGCACCGCATCGGCAAGCGAGCGAACGCGCTGCTCCAGGAGCTCGGCCGCGAAGCGACGCACGCCGAGATCGCCGACGGCATGGACATCACCGAGGAAGAGGTCGCGAAGACGATGTCGATCTCGCAGACCCATCTCTCCCTCGATGCACCGCTGACGCCGGGCGAAGACAACAAGCTGCTCGACTATCTCGCCGACAACGTCAACCCAACGCCTGACGAGCAGACGTTCGAGAAGGCGCTGACGGAATCGATCGAGGAAGCACTATCGAGTCTCAAGGAGCGCGAAGCGAAGATCCTTCGTCTCTACTTCGGCCTGGACGGTGAGGAGCCGATGACGCTCGAGCAGATCGGGTCGCTGCTCGGTATCACGCGCGAGCGCGTGAGGCAGATCAAGGAGAAGGCGCTGTCGAGGCTGCGCCACGTGTCGCGAGCGCGCGCGCTGGAGAGCTTCCTGGGCTAGCGGCGCCGACTCCTGACGGGGGTGTGAGATGGGCGGGTCCTCGGGGGCCCGCCCATCGTGTTTCGTGACGCGGAACGATTAGCATTCCATCCATGGCTGCCAATCAGCGCACGCACGTCGATCCACCGGTGGTGGATGAGTCGACCGAGTCGGCTCGAACGCTGGCGTGGCCGGGGCTCAAGCGAGTGCTCACCGTGTTCGGTCATGTCGCACGGCTCAACTGTCCCAACTGCGGCGACGGTCCCGTGCTCCGACACTGGTTCAAGATGCGCGAGCGGTGCGGCAACTGCGGATTGGCCATCGAGCGAGGAGAACGCGACTATTTCATCGGGTCGATGATGTTCAACCTCGCGGTTTCCGAAACACTGTTCGCGATCGCGTTTGTTCTGCTGCTGGTGATCCGCTGGCCTAACGTGCCGTGGGACACGCTCGAGTGGGCGGCGCCGGCGGGGATGCTGGCCGCCCCGTTCGTGTTGTTCCCGTTCTCCAAGCTGGCCTGGCTTGGATTCGACATCCTGGTACGACCGGTGACACCCAATGAATTGAAGCCCTGACGGGCCATCGATTCCCGATTCCCTATTCCCGATTCCCGACGAATGGCGCAACAGAACTCGTTCGACATCACCACCGGCGTCGATCTGCAGGAAGTCGACAACGCGATCAATCAGGCGCAGAAGGAGATCGCGCAGCGATACGACTTCAAGGACTCGAAGGCGACCATCGACTTTCAGCGCGGGGAAGGGAAGATCCTCCTCACCGCCGACAGTGAGTTTCGCATGCGCGCGCTCTTCGACGTCGTGCAGGCGAAGCTCATCAAGCGTGGCGTGCCGGTGAAAAACCTCGACATCGGTGAGATCGAGCCGGCGGGCGGCGACACCGTGCGCCGTGAGGTCGGGCTCAAGATGTCGCTCGACGGCGACACGGCGAAGAAGGTCGCGGCCGCGATCAAGGATGCGAAGATGAAGAAGGTCCAGGCGGCAATTCAGGGCGACCAGGTCCGCGTCAGCTCGCCGTCGCGCGACGAGCTGCAGCTGGTCATGCAGATGCTCCGCGCCAAGGACTTCGGCGTGGAGCTGAAGTTCGGGAATTATCGTTAGGCTTCGTCCGGGTCGACCGCGCGCATTTCCGTCGAGCGCTGCTTGATCCACTCGTCGACGGTCGGTGTGACGAATAAGTCATCCGCGATCGCCGCCACCTCCTCGGCCTCCTTCCACTCCGCCGCCAACTTCGTCAGCTCGCCCTCGAGCGCGCGCCGCTCCGCTTCTTCGTGCACGGCCATCTCGAGCGCCAGACGCTCGACGGGCATGAGGCTCATGGCGCCGACGCGGCGGTACCGCGCCATCATGCGGCGCCCATGGAACCGCGAGAACCGCGCCGCGGTCTTCTGGAGGAACCCGTCCGCGTCGCCCACCTCGTCGATGTGGTTGACCGCGCGCTGCACGAGTCGACCTGCCCCACCCAGCCAGTTTGCGCGCGCGAGCAGTCGACCACCCGCCGACAGGGCCTTGTCACCGTCGTAGTGGGATGCGCCTCCATCGTGCGAGACGCGGAGCGTCAGCTCACCAGTATATCGGTCGGTGTAATACGCCGATTCCCAGAGGTGGCGGATGCGCACTGTCAATTTGCCGCCGTTCGAGGCCGGCAAGCGGAGCGCCACGCGCTCCCACTGCCAGTAGTCCTTGATGTCCATCGCGATCATGCCCGGCACGACCCACAACGGCGCGCTCGCTCCAAACGCAAAGAACGCGGGCGCGATGAAGGGCGCGGCAATGGGCGCCGCCGCCACCGCGGCGGCGACTCCCGCCACACCGGCGACGCCGGCCGCGATCGTGGCTCGGCTGTGTCGGTGCTTGAGCTGCGAGCCGTAGCGCCACGCAGCGAACTCGGGTCGCAGCGGCTTGCCGATCCGAATCAGGTCGATGCCGCCGACGTTCGGAGCCAGCCCGATGTTGTCCGTCGACACTCGTGCCCGAGTGCTTCGATACAGCCGCTCGCACTCCTCGATCGCCTCCCACCGCTCGTCGAGTGGAGACAGGTTCCAGCGGCGGCATTGCGGGCACACCGCCCACAGCCTGCCTCTCGCGGAGTCGAACGCCAGCCGCGAGCCGACGGGAAAGTGCTCGACCACGTCATTGCTGCCGAGTCGCCCGTGGCAGAAGAGGCACGTACTGAACATGAAGCGTCCTCGCCGGATGGTCCCTGATGTCGAATGTGACCAGCCGTTCTTTTCCGGGCTATTGGTCATCGAGGACTTAACCGTTTCCTAATCCACAGCCCAGCCGCCAGCACGAGCAGCCACCTACCGGCTAGTTTTGTCACCCATGAAGGTTGGCCTCCTCACCCTCGGCTGCGACAAGAACACGGTCGACAGCGAGCGATATTTAGCCGAGCTGATCGCGCACGGCGCCGAGTCGACGACCGACCTCGATGAGGCCGAGGTCATCATCGTCAACACCTGTGGCTTCATCGACGCCGCCAAGCGTGAGTCGATCGATGCCATCGTCGAGGCTGGCCGGTACAAGAGCGACGGCGTGTGTCAGGCGGTCGTTGCCGTGGGCTGTCTGGTGCAACGACACAAGGACGAGCTCGCGGACGCGCTCCCCGAAGTCGATCTGTTCCTCGGCGCTGCCGAAGCGGACCGGCTGATCCCGGAGCTGACCGAGCGCGGGCTGCTCGGCGATCCCGTGCTGGATCACCCGGGCGTCCGCGTCTACTCGGGCGACCTGCCGCACGTTCGCTATCTCAAGATCAGCGAAGGGTGCGATCACGGCTGCGCATTCTGCGCGATTCCGCTCATGCGCGGAAAGCATCGGTCGTTCGCGTTGGCGGACGTCATACGGGAAGCGCAGCTGCTCGAGCTGCAAGGCGCACGCGAGATCAACCTCGTCGCCCAGGATCTCGCACACTACGGGCGTGATCGGCGCGATGGCGTCGGTTTGCCGGAGCTGCTTCGTGGGCTTCTCGACGAAACGTCGATTCCCTGGCTCCGCCTCTTGTATCTCTACTCGGCCGGCCTGACGCCGAAGCTGCTCGATCTCATGGCAAACGAGCCGCGGTTGCTCCGGTACCTCGACATGCCGATGCAGCACGCGTCGGACGCAGTGCTCAAGCGCATGCGGCGCCCCGAGCGTCAGGCGACGCAGCGCGAACGCATCCGACGAATTCGTGACGTCGTTCCGGATGTGGCGATCCGCACCACGTGCATCGTGGGCTTTCCGGGAGAAACCGCAGACGATTTTCAGCAGCTGCTCGATTTCCTGGAGGAGACCCGGTTCGACCGCGTTGGGGCGTTCACGTATTCGGCGCAGGAAGGGACACGCGCGTGGGCGCTGGACGACGACGTTCCAGATGATGTGAAACGCGAGCGACTCGAGCGTTTGACGGAGCTGCAGCGTATCATCACGGCCGAACGCTACGAGGGCCATGTGGGTACGCGCACCCGGGTTCTCGTGGATCGACGGGCGGACGAGGGCGGACGCGCACAGGCTCGCGCGCCCTGGCAGGCGGACGACGTCGACGGCGTAACGCGGGTCGCCACCGATGCCGCGCCGGGCGACTTTGTCGAGGTTGAGCTCTCGTCGGTGGAAGATGACTACGATTTTGCCGCGACGGCCGTGCGCATTGTGGACCACCAGCGTTCGGTCGCGCGGCCGGCTCGACTCGGCCGGGTTCTGCCGGTGACGACGGTGGGGAGCTTCGGGCGCTAGGCGATGTCGCGTCGGGTGCGCGATCCCGGCCTCACGTTTCTGAAGCGCCACGCTGCTGGCCTCGCCGCGATTTGCATCGCGGCCTGCACGCGTTCTTCCGCGCCTGCCCCGAGTCCGCCGGTGCCTAACGCCATCGACGCCACCGGCCTCCGCGTCTCACTCGGCGTCGTTCCCAGTGCCACGCTCACGGCAACCGATGCGTGGCGACTCATCGACCGTGATGGCCGTGTTGCGGCGGAGGGCAGAGCGGGCGACCTGCTTTCCTTGTCGTCGCAGGCAGGGACACTCACGCTCGCAGAGCCGGCGGGCGCGCGGCGCGAGTTCGCGGCGCCAGTGTCTCTCGTGGCCGTGAAGCCGGAGGCGATGATTTCGGTCAATCAGCGGCGATATCGCGGCAGTCTCTCCATTCTCGCTGCGGACTCCGGTGTGCGTATCGTCAACCGCGTTGGCGTCGAAGCGTACCTTCGTGGCGTCGTCCCGAGGGAGCTTGGCGTTCGCGGGGCGGGTGATCGCGCCGCGCTGGAGGCGCAGGCGGTCGCTGCACGAAGCTACGCGGTGGCGCGGATTGGCAACACGACACGCGCCTATGACGTGGCCGCGTCCACGACCGACCAGGTGTACGGCGGCGTCGATGCGGAGAACGCCGTCGCGGACGCCGCCGTGGCAGCTACGGAGGGCTTGGTCCTGACCTACAATGGGCGGGTGGTGAGCGCGCCGTATCACTCGACATGTGGCGGAAGCACCGCCGCGGCGGACGAGATCTGGCGCTCACAGAACGAGCCGTACTTGCAGCGAGTGAGCGATCGCATTCCCGGCACCGATCGATACTACTGCGACATTGCCCCGCGCTTCCGATGGGAGCGGAGTTGGCGCGCCGATTCCCTCACGATCGTCGTCGAGCGGTATCTGCGCAGCTACGCCCAGGTGCCACCGGGTAACGTTGGCGAGGTGCGGCGCGTCGACGTTGACAGTAAGACGCCGTCGGGGCGCGTGGCTGCGCTCTGGGTCGAGACGTCGCGTGGTCGCTATCGCCTGCGCGGGAACGACATTCGGTACGTGCTCCGCTCGCCGAGTGGCGAGCTTCTCAACAGTACGTATTTTTCGCCCGAGGTCGTCAGCTCCCCCGATGGACGACTCACGCGTCTAACGGTTCGAGGGCTCGGCTACGGCCATGGCGTTGGCATGTGCCAGTGGGGCGCCATCGGCCGTGCGCGCGCCGGTCAGGACTTCCGCACGATTCTCCGCACGTACTTCCCCGGGACCACCGTTGCGCGCGTGTACTGATCAGCTCCGATCGCTGGTTCGGATTCTTGCTGTCGTTCTGGTCGTCGCGAGCCGACTGGAGGCACAGGAGGACCAGTCGTGGGCCGAGCGACTTGGCATCGACAAGCTCAAGTTCACCGCACTTGGCGTGCAGATGGGTCGCGTCGCTCCATACGGCATCGAGCCGACCACGTCGTATTCGCTTCAGGCGGATTACGGCGAGATCGCGCCGGGTTGGCGAATCGTGTTCAACGCGACGTACTGGGGCTCGCAGTTCACTGACAAGAGCGTGCAGGCGTACGCCGACTCGCTCAAGAACGCGATCTCCGATCCGACAGGCGATGCTGAAGTGGTTTTGGGCGATATCACCGTCTCCGACATCGTGCTCGGGGCGGACGCTCGCCGGACCTACAAACCCAGCTGGTGGTTTTCGCCATACCTCGGCGCCGGCCTCGCGACGCATATCGTCAATGCGGATGGGCGCCTGATCGACGGCACATTCGTGGAGCGCGCGACCGATGTGATCGCGGTCGGGGTGGCAGGCACGGTGGGCCTGAACGTTCGCGTCCTTCGGCACATCGCGCTCGACGCGCAGGCGCGCTACGATTTCCTGAGCCTCGCTCGATTCGCCTCGCTGCGGGTTGGCGCGAGCTATTACTTCGACAACCCGCGTCCGAAAACTCCTAAATGAAGCCCAACATCCGCGTCGGCGTGGTGGGTGCCGGGGCGATCGCGCAGCTCGCGCATCTGCCGCTGCTCTCGAAGCTCCGCGGAGCGCAGCTCGTCGCGTTATGCGACAATGACCGCCCGAAAGCGCGCGCCCTCGCCGACCGATTCGATGTTCCCGATGTGTTTACCGACATCGAGGACCTGCTCGAGTTCGACGAGCTGGACGCCGTGATCGTCGCGACGCCGAACCATTTGCACGAGCCGCACGTGCTCGCGGCGCTCGAGGCCAAAGTGCACGTATTCTGCGAGCGACCGCTGTCCCTCACGGCGCGCGGTATCGAGCGGATTCTCACCGCGTCCAATCGAGTGGACCGTAAGGTATTCGTGGCGAACAACCATCGGTTTCGCGCCGATGTCCAGGCGTTGGACCGATTTTTACGAGGCGGCGAGCTCGGCAAACTGACGGGCGTGCGTGCGGGAGTGTATCAGCCGCGGCTGCGTCACGAGGGATGGCGGGCGCGACGGGCCGAGGCCGGCGGTGGCGCATTTTTCGATCAGGGCCTGCCCATGGTCGACCTCGCGATGTGGTTGGCTGACTTTCCGGCGCCGCTCCGGGTCTGGGCGCATATGGACCGGCCTCGTGGAACGGCGGTCGAGGAGTCGGCGCTCGTGACGCTCGAGTGCGAATCCGGCATCGCGTTCACATTCGACATCTCGTGGGCGTACGTGGGGTACGAGGAGCGGTGGTGGTTCGAGACTTTGTCATCCCGCGGCAGCGCGCGTCTGGCGCCCCTTCGCGTCGTCAAGGAGCTGAACGGGAAGCCCACGGACGTCTCGCCGGGCGGCGCCGCCACGCGGGAGAACTCGTTTAACCAGTCGTACCGTGCCGAGCTTGCGCACTTTCTCTCTGTGGTGCGTGAGGAGACGCCGTACGAGGCGCCGTCGGATCAGGTGATTCTGCACAAGGTCATCGAGGCCGCGTACAGGTCGGCCGATGAAGGGAAAGAGGTGAAGCTGTGAGACCGGTATTCGCGTTAGGGCTGGCGTTGTTGCTCGCGGGCAACGTCGGCGCACAAGGCCAGGGAACAGGGAACCGGGAACGGGGAACAGAGGTTCCTCGGAGCTCCGGTTCCCAGTTCCCGGTTCCCGGTTCCCAGCATGCCGAGCCCGGATCTGACCTAACGATCTATCTCGTGACGATGGGCAATGGTACCCGGATCTGGGAGCGCTTCGGGCATAACGCGATCCGCATCGTCGATGCGACGAACCGGACCGACAGTGTCTACAACTGGGGGACCTTCGACTTTGCCCAGCCACACTTTCTGCGGCGGTTCATGACCGGCAATACCCTGTACTGGATGCAGGGGGACGACATGCCGCGGACGTTGGAAGTGTACCAGTACACGAACCGGTCCGTCTGGGCCCAGGAGCTGGATCTCACGCCTGCCGAACGGTTGGCGGTCCGCGACTTCATTGTCTGGAACGCCCGGCCGGAGAACCGCTATTACCGGTACGACTACTATCTCGACAACTGTTCGACGCGCGTCCGCGATCTGATCGATCGTGTCGTCGGCGGGCAGGTCAAGCAGGCGATGACGTCGCACCTAACGAATACGACGTATCGGTTCCACACGCAGCGGTCGTTCCAGTTCGATCCCGCCGTCGCCCTCGGCACCAACATTGGCCTCGGCGAGGTAGCCGATCGACGGATCAACGAGTGGGAAGAGTCGTTTCTCCCCGCGCGACTGATGGATCACATTCGGGACGTTCGAATTCGCGACTCGAATGGGGCGGTGCATCCGCTGGTCAAGGCCGAGCAACAGTTGTTCAGGGCGAACGGGCCACCGGAACCCAGGCAGCCGCCGAACGAGATGGTCCGCAACCTCGCGATCGGCCTCGCCGTTGCCGTGCTTCTCGGCGTTCTTGCACGCGGCGCGAGTGCGGGGAAGCGCGCCGCCCGCATCGGCTTCGCGACGCTGGCGACGATCTGGACCGCGGCGAACGGAATCCTCGGCGTCATTCTGATCGTTGGCTGGACGGCCACACGACATGTCTTCATGGCGCGCAACGAGAACCTGCTGCAGTTCGATGTGCTGTCACTCGCGCTGGCCGTCGTGCTGCCGCTAGCCGTCGCGCGGGCCCGTGCAGTGCGACTGGCCCGAACGCTCTCGATCGTGGTTGCGGCGGTCGCGTTCGTTGGCTTCGCGATGCAGATCCTTCCCTGGTTCAAGCAGGTGAACGGCGAGGTCATCGCGCTCACACTGCCGGCGCACCTCGCGCTCGCGTGGTGCGTGCTCGCGTTGACGTTGGCGCCGGAAACGGCCCCGGCGCGGCGCGCTGCCGCGGTTCAACCCGTCGCCTCGCGCTCGGCTGCGTGAGCGGGCTCTCCGTCGGGGTGGACGTCGGAGGCACGTTCACCGATCTCGCCGCGGTCGCCGAGGACGGGTCGGTAATCGCCTACAAGGTCTCCAGCACGCCCGGCGATCAGAGCGAGGGCGTCGAGAGCGCGCTCACACGGCTTCCCGCCGACGCGCCGGCCGTCGCGACCATCGTCCACGGCACGACCGTCGTGACGAACATGCTGCTCGAGCGCACCGGCGCACGCGTGGCGTTATGCGCGACCCACGGTGCGACCGACCTGCTCGAGCTGCGACGGCAGGAGCGCGCGGCGCTCTATGATCTTTCTGCGCAGCATCCGCCACCGCTCGTACCGCCGGACCGTATCGTCGGCGCGCCCGAGCGCATCGCCCCGGAAGGCATCGTTAGGCCCCTCTCCCCGGTCGCAGCCGCCGAGGTCGCCGAACGAGTGGCCGCGCTGGCGCCCGACGTGGTCGCGGTCTCGTTGCTCCACGCCTACGCCGACCCATCGCATGAACGAATGCTGGCCGAGGCGCTGCGAAAGCGCCTCCCCGGATGCGACGTCGTCTGTTCGACGGACGTGCTGCCGGAGATCCGCGAGTACGAACGTACCGCGACCACGGTGTGCGAGGCGTACGTGCGGCCAGGAGTGGGGCGCTACGTGGCCCGCCTCGCGTCGCGGCTGCACGCTGCCGGGCTCCCTGAACCCAGCGTCATGTCGTCGAGCGGTGGCACGACACCGGCGCCGATCGCCGCGTTCAACGGGGCGTCGCTTGCGCTCTCGGGTCCCGCCGGCGGGGTCGCGGGCGCGGCGTACATCGCGCGCACGTTAGGCATCGACCGGGCGTTGACCATCGACATTGGCGGAACGAGCGCCGATGTCGGATTGGTGCTCGGGGGCGAGCCGCTGCTCGAGGCGGGCGGCGCGGTAGCCGGGGTCCCGATCGCACTCGCCCGCGTGCTCGTGGAGACCGTTTCCGCTGGCGGTGGGAGCCTGGCCTGGGTGGATGACGGAGGAGCGTTGCGCGTCGGCCCACGCAGTGCTGGAGCGCGGCCCGGTCCGGTCGCCTTCCACCGCGGCGGCACGCAGCCGACCGTCACTGACGCTCATATCGCACTGGGCAACATCGCCAGCACAACCATGAGCGATGGCGTGGAGCTCGACGTCCGCGGCGCGATCGCGGCGGTCGACGCGCTGTCCGCTCGGATCGGGGCGAGTCGTCAGGCAACCGCCGAGGCGATCGTTGCCATCGTCGATGCATCGATGGCTCGGGCGCTGCGCCGCGTGAGCGTCGAACGGGGAATCGACCCCAGAGAGTGTGCGCTCATCGCGTTCGGAGGTGGTGGGCCCCTCCATGCGTGCGGTCTCGCGGAGCGAATCGGCGTCCGGACGGTCATCGTTCCGCCCTATGCGGGCGTGTTGAGCGCGCTCGGCCTCGCAATCGCGCCGCAGCGGTATATGGCCACCGCGAGCGTCATGCAGACGCTTGGCAAGCTCGGTGCGGACACGTTGCCCTTCGCATCGCTCGAGACGATGCTGAGAACCGATGGCCGTCGAAACGGCGATGGTGGCGAAGTGAAGCATTTCGCGCGAGCACGATACGTTGGCCAGGGGCATGAGCTGGACGTCGAGGTGTCGCCCAACCTTGGACTGGATGCGATCCGACAGCGCTTTCTTGCGCGCCATGACGAACGGTTCGGCTTCACTCTCGACCACGATGTGGAGATCGTGAGCGTGCGGTGCAGCCTGTCTGTCGGCGGGCGCGCCATGCAGCTGGCCCGCCGCGGCCGCTCTGCGTGGAGCGACGAGACGCGGCTCGATGATGGCGGCGAGCTCACGGGTGTCGTTGCTGGCCGCGCGACGATTGGGCTGCCCGACGCGACGCTTCTGGTTGCCGATGGCTGGACGGCGCGCTCGTTAGGTATCGGCGGCTGGGTACTGGAGGCCCAATGAGCGGGGCCTCCGGCTTCGATCCGCTTGCGCTCATGGTGATGTCGAACGCCGTCTCGATGATTGCTGAAGAGATGGGCGTCGTTCTCGAGCGCGGCGCGCTATCGCCCAATATTCGTGAGCGTCGCGATGCATCCTCGGCGCTGTTCGACGCGCGCGGACGCATGGTCGCGCAGGCCGCGCACATTCCCGTCCACCTCGGCGCGATGCCGGAATCCGTGCGCGCGGTGATGGCGCAGCGGCCCGAGCCGGGCGACGTGTTCCTGCTCAACGATCCGTACGCGGGCGGATCGCACCTGCCTGATCTGACGATGGTCGAGGTGATCGGCGACGGCGGCGATACCGTCGGATTCGCCGCAATTCGCGCGCATCACGCCGACGTGGGCGGCTTGAGCCCGGGAAGCATGCCGCAGGGGGCGACTGAGTTGTTCCAGGAAGGCATCATCATTCCTCCCGTTCGCATCGCGCGACATGGTGTTCCGGTCGATGATGTGCTGCGCCTCGTTCTCGCCAACGTCCGAACGCCGGCCGAACGCCACGGCGACCTCGCCGCGCAGCGGGCAGCCTGCGCGGCAGGGCGAGAGGGCTGGCTCGCGTTGCGCCTTCGCGAAACGCCAGCGCGGCTCGATGCTGGTTGCGAGGCCCTGCTCGATTACACCCGGCGGCGCGCGCTCGCTCGGATCGCGGAACTCGGCGACATCCATGGTCGCGCCGTCGACGCGCTCGAGGGGGACGGTGTGTCGGACGCTGACGTGCCGGTGGTGGTCGAGGTATCGGTTCGCGACGGGCGCATGCGGCTCGATTTCACCGGCACCGCGCCCGCGGTGCGTGGCAACGTGAATTGCCCGCGATCGGTGACGCGCGCGGCGGCCGTGTTTGTGCTGCGGACCCTGCTCGACGACGACGTCCCGACGAACGACGGCATTGCCGAGGCGCTCGACCTCGCGATCCCTGCCGGCTGCGCGATCGACGCTCGGTGGCCTTCTGCGGTGGCCGCGGGGAACGTCGAGATGTCGACACGCATTACCGACACGATCTTCGCTGCGCTCGGTAATGCGGGCGTGGCCGTTCCTGCGCAGGGGCAGGGGACCATGAACAACATCACCTTCGGCGGTGCTGGCTGGACGTTCTACGAGACGTTAGGCGGCGGGCAGGGCGCCAGCTCGCGTGGGCCCGGTCCGAGCGCGGTGCACGTCGGCATGAGCAACACGCGCAATACCCCGATCGAATCGCTGGAACACGCCTATCCAATCCGGATCGATGAGTACTCTGTCCGGCGCGGGTCTGGTGGGCCGGGGCAGCACGCCGGCGGCGACGGGGTAGTTCGCCGCTATCGCGTCCTCGAGCGCTGCACGGTGACCCTCGTCACAGAGCGGCGGCGACACGCCCCGAGCGGCACCGCTGGTGGCGCGTCCGGAGCGCCCGGCCTGAATCAGCTCAACGGCCGGTCCATTCCGGCGAAATGCCGCATGGAGCTGGAGCCGGGCGATGTGGTGACGGTAATGACGCCCGGTGGTGGTGGCTGGGGAACCGTCGGAAATCGGGAATAGGGAATCGGGAATCGGCGGGAACCGGGAACTGTGCACCGGGAAACCGTGCCTCGCGGTAAGGCTCGTTGGGCTAAATAGCAGCAGCCAGCAGCAAGCGGCAGTAGCGCGCAGCCGTTGGCTACCAGCACGCAGCCACGCCTTTAGACGTCGAGCTCCATCCCTTCAGCTGCAGCAATAATTCGCAACGTACGACCGGAACGCACCGTTGACGCGCGGCATTCCGCCAGCCGAGCATCGAGCTCGTCATCGCTGCGATCCGGACTGTGGTGGAACAGCACGAGCGTCTCCACACCGCTCTCGAGCGCCAGGGCGACGGCATCTCCATATGTCGAGTGTCCCCACCCGCGATGTGACTCGTATTCATCCTCGGTGTACGTCGCATCGTGAATGAGCACACGGGCGCCGCGAATGAAATCCACCAGCTTCGCGCGCCAACGGTCTGTGCTCGCGGACGCGTCGCCGGCCCGAAGCTCGTTGTCCGAGATATACACGAACGCGGCGCCCAGCTGCACCGCGCCCGGCTCACGCGCCGCGAACCGGTAGCCTAACGCGCCTCCCGGATGACGCACCGCGAATGCGCGGACATCGAACCCGTCGGAGTTGTGACGTTCGTCGCTGAGCTCCCGGAAGTCGAACGTCGCCGCGAGCTCTTCGAACGCGACCGGGAATACGACCGGCGACATCTGATCGCGCACGACGCGCCGGATACTCGCCGCCAGTGACTTTGCCCCCCAGATCGTAAAGCGGTTGCCGCGCTGGAACGCCGGCGCGAAGAAGGGAATGCCCTGGATGTGGTCCCAGTGGGCGTGCGTGAGGAAGATGTCGCCGGTGATCGGCGATCCGTTCGCCCGCGCGATCAGAGCCCGGCCCAGCTCGCGGATCCCGGTACCGGCATCGAGGACGACGAGCGAGCCGCTGGGCGTACGCACCTCGATGGACGGCGTGTTGCCGCCGTATCGAACGGTGGCCGATCCCGGTGTCGGTATCGAGCCACGAGTGCCCCAGAAACGCAGTCGAAAGGACATCTAACCCGATCGAAGTCACAGCCAGAAGCCATCAGCCATCAGTATCTGATGGCCGATGGCTTCGCGCTGTGAGCTGGCTCCCCTAGACGCGCGCCTGGGCGCAACGCTTGAGCGCCGGTCGGTCCGCCAACGCGATTCGACGGCGCTCGACGTTGATCCATCCCTGATTCTGGAAGTCCCGCATCGTCCGTGACACCGTCTCGCGGCTCGCACCGATCATGTGCGCGATCGTCTGGTGCGTGAGCGGCTTCTCGATCTTGTCGCCGTTGTCGTCCGACGCGAAATCGAGCAGCAGGCGCGCGATCCGGCCTGGTACGTCGAGCAATGCGAGCCCGTGAATCTTGCCATCGGCGCGGCGGAGGCGGCGCGAAAGCTCCTGCATCAGGACCCACGCGACCGCCGGATTCGCTTCGACTCGGCGTCGAAAGTCGTCGCTGCGGAGCACGAGCACATTCGTGTCTTCCATCGCGATGACATGGGCCGACCGCGGTTGCTCGTCGATGAGCGAGAGCTCGCCGAAATGCTCACCCGGACCCAGCACGCCCAGAATCACCTCCCGGCCATCCTCTCCGACGAGCACGACCTTCACCCGCCCGTCGCGCACGATGAACAGGGAGTCGCCCGGGTCATCCTCGAACAGAATGACGCTGCCCTTTGGATAGCTCTTCTCGCGCGTCAGCTCGGCGAAGCGCTGCAGCTCGGCGTCCTCGAGCTTGGTGAAGAGCGGAACCGTCCGCAGGAAGTTGGATATCTCCATCAGTCAGAGTGCTCCGCGAAAGAACAGGGTCGTCGCAAACAGCTTGGCAGCATAGCCGATCGGGTATTCGGTGGATGGACGCCGACATCGGCGCCGCGTCACGAATAGATGCGCCGTGGCGTCACGCATGCCTAGTCGTCCGTGCCCGAGTCCGATGTGACGGCCGTCCGCAGACGGCTCCAAGTCCTTGTCTGCTTGTCTTTTGCGCTTCTGGCAGGGTATATTTCCCAGCTTATTCTTCTCGAGCTATTGAGGGCGTTTCCATGAAAGCCGACATCCACCCCGAATACGCAACCGCGACCGTGAAGTGCGCGTGCGGTAACACGTTCCAGACGCGTTCCACGATCGCGGAGATCCATACCGACATCTGCAACGTCTGCCACCCGTTCTTCACGGGCAAGCAGAAGCTCGTCGACACCGCTGGGCGCGTGGAGCGCTTCCGGCAGAAGTACGGGAAGACGAACAACTGAGCCTTCGCGATCGACTCGCTGATGCGCTAGCGCGCGCGGCCGACGTCGAACGGGAGCTGCTCGATCCGAAGACTGTTCGCGATGCGCGTCTCATGGCATCGCTCGGGCGAGAGCACCAACGACTCACGACCGTCGTCGCGCTGGCAAAGCGGCTGGAGAAACTCGATGACGAGCTCGCGCAGGCGCGCGAGCTCGTTGTCGTTGACGACGCCGAGCTGGCGGCCGAGGCGCGCTCCGAGGTGGTGCGCGTCGAGGCCGCCATCGGCGGTGTCGAGGACCAGCTCAAGCCGGTCCTTGTTCCCCCCGACCCGCTCAATGACCGGCCCGCCATTGTCGAGATTCGGCCGGGAACCGGCGGCGACGAAGCCGCGCTGTTCGCGGCCGATCTGTACCGCATGTACACACGCTTCCTCGACCGCCGCGGCTGGAAGTACGAGCCGCTCCAGTACTCCGAGGGCACGTTAGGCGGCCTCAAGGAGGCGGTGTTCAAGGTCACTGGCGACGGCGCTTTCGGGGCGCTCCGCTGGGAATCCGGCACGCACCGCGTCCAGCGTGTCCCCGCGACCGAGGCCCAAGGCCGGATCCACACGTCCGCCGCAACGGTGGCGGTGCTGCCGGAGGCCGAGGAGGTTGATGTGGAGATCGACGACAAGGAGCTTCGCATCGACGTGTTCCGCGCATCCGGACCCGGCGGTCAGGGCGTGAACACGACTGACTCCGCCGTACGCATCACGCACCTCCCGAGCGGGATCGTGGTTTCGCAGCAGGACCAGCGCTCGCAGTTGCAGAACAAGCTCCGGGCGATGCAAGTGCTGCGCGCACGACTGCTCGATGCAAAGATCGCCGAGCAGGAAGCCGAACGGTCGCGTTTGCGGAAGACGCAGGTTGGCACCGGTGATCGGTCCGCGAAGATACGCACGTACAACTTTCCGCAGGACCGCGTCACGGATCACCGCATCAACCTCACGCTGCACGATCTGCAGCGCATCCTGGACGGCGATCTCGGACGCATCATCGAGGCGCTGCAGGAGGCTGCCGACGAGGAGAACCTCGGTGAAGGCTGATGCCGAGCCGCGCGCGTTAGGCACGCTGCTCTCCGAGCTGGCGTCGGATCTGGACGGGGCCGGGGTCGCGCTCGCGCGCGACGAGGCGCGCGACATTGTTGCCGCGGTACTCGACGTGCCGCGGTTCTGGCCAAGTGCCAACACGGGCACGCTCGTCGACGCGACGGCGGTGGAAGAAGCCCGGCAGGCGGCCGCCGCCCGCGCGCGTGGGGCGCCGTTCGCCTACGCCGTCGGCCGCGCGGCCTTCCGTTACCTCACGCTCGCCGTCGACGATCGCGTGCTGATCCCTCGGCAGGAGACCGAGGTGCTCGTGGACCTCGTTCTCGAGGCGGAGCAGCGCGGACGAGGCACACTTGTCGATGTCGGCACTGGCTCGGGTGCGATAGCGCTCGCGCTTGCGACCGAAGGCAACTTCGAGCGGGTCATCGGCACCGATGTATCGCGCGCCGCGCTGGACGTCGCGGAGCGGAACGCGGCGTTCGTGCGCGACGATCTGCGCGCGCCGGTCGAATTCCTGCACGGTTCCCTGCTTGCTCCGCTCGCCGGTCTGAGAGTGCGTGCGCTCGTCTCGAATCCACCGTATATCGCGTTCGCCGAGATCGAGGAACTGCCCGCTTCCGTTCGTGACTGGGAGCCGCCGCTTGCCTTGTTGAGCGCCGACGAGGGGATGGCGACGACGCGCGTTATCGTTCGCGACGCTCCGTCCGTGTTGGAAAGCGGCGGCCTCCTTGCTCTCGAGGTCGATACGCGGCGAGCGTCGCTGGTGGCCGAAGCGCTTGCCTCGAACGGGTCGTATCGGGACGTGGCCGTACATCTCGACCTCACAGGCCGCGAACGGTTCGTGCTCGCACGCCGCCGCTAACGGTCCATCAGTCCATTACACTTCGTCTCCACCCCCAACCCGATCCTCTGCATGCTCGACGAGAAAGCGCGCGAGCTTGGCCGGCTCATCGGACAAAGTCCCGAGTACCAGGCGGTCAAGCGGGCGAACGAGGCGTTGAACGGTGACCGCGACGCCGTGGCCTTATTGCGCCAGATGGACCAACTCCGCGATCAGGCCCAGCGGATGATCGAGCGCGGCGAAAACCCCACTGCGGACATGGAGCAGCAGCTCGACGACCTGCTGGGAAAGGTGCAGGTCAACTCGAACTACCAGCGGGCGATCGCCGCGCAGGAGAACTTCGACAAAACGATGCTTCAGGTGAACAACTGGATCACCGAGGGCATTCGCAAAGGCGCGACCAGCTCGATCATCACGCTCGGATGACGACCGGCCGGGGGAAGCTGATCGTGCTCGAGGGCGCGGAAGGGGTTGGTAAAACGACCCAGCTGCGACGACTCGGTGAGACGCTGACCGCGCGCGGCATTCCGTTTCTTGGCGTCAGGGAGCCCGGCGGCACCGAGATCGGCAACACGATTCGCCGGCTTCTCCTGGAACCGGGGCCGGGCTTCTCCGCCCGAACCGAGGCGCTCCTGTTCATGGCCTCGCGCGCAGAACTGGTCGCGGCCGACGTAAAACCGGCTCTGGAACGTGGTGAGATCGTTCTCGCCGACCGCTTTTTCCTGTCCACATACGCCTACCAGATCGCCGGACGTGGCCTCTCGGAATCGGAGGTCACGGCGGCAAACCAGTTTGCAACCGGCGGTCTCGTACCCGATCTTACGATCCTGCTGCGTTTGTCCGTAGCGGCCTCCCTGGCGCGCACGGATAGCCGCGGTACGCGGGACCGGATCGAATCCGCCGGCGACGACTTCCACCATCGGGTTGCCGACGCGTTCGACAAATTCGCCGATCCAGCGTGGCAGCGAAGCCATCCGGAGTCTGGACCCGTGGTGGCGATCGATGCAGCGGGGACCGTCGAGCAGGTCGCAGCGGCGGTGCTGCGCGTGCTCGAGCAGACGTGGCCCGAAACTTTCCGGCCCGCAGTCGGGTCTCATTCCTGATTGCGGCGTAGTTCAATCCTCGGGGGTCGCATGCGCTCTCGCGCGTTCGTCGTATTGGGAGTCCTGAGTACCGCGCTGGTCGCCGGCGGGTGGCTGGTCGAACGCGGGCTCGACGGTGGCACGTCCGTCTCGGGCCCACGCCTGTTCGACGAGGTAATGACGCACATCGAGCGGTACTACGTGGACTCGGTGAGCACGTCGGAACTGTACGGGAAAGCGATCGACGGGATGCTCGAGGAGCTCCACGATCCGCATTCCGTCTTTCTCCGCGCGGATCGTCTCGCTCGGCTGAACGAGAGCACGACCGGCAACTATGGCGGGGTGGGGATTCAGATCGACGTTCGCGACGACTGGGTGATCGTCGTTTCGGCGCTTCCGGGAACGCCCGCCGAACGGGCAGGGATCGAGACCGGCGATCGGATTGTCGAGGTGGCAGGGAAGTCCGCGAAAGGCTGGACCATCCCCGAGACGCGGAACGCCTTGCGGGGTGCGCCGGGCACCTCCGTGTCGATCATCACCGAGCGTGCCGGCACGAAGCGGCCGGTGACGCTCGTTAGGCAGGAGATTCACCGGAGCGCCGTCGCCCGCTCGATGCTGTTGCCCGACGGCGTCGGATTCGTGGATCTCAAGGCGTTCAGCGATTCGACCGAGAAGGAGCTCTCCAGGTCGATTGACTCGCTGTCGCGTCTCGGGATGCGCTCCCTCGTCCTCGACCTGCGCCAGAACCCCGGTGGCTTGTTGACGCAGGGCGTCGGCGTCTCGGATCTCTTCCTCGACCGCGGGCAGGAGATCGTCACGATGAAGGGCCGGGTTCGCGACGCCAATCGCGATTTCGTGGACGGCGCTCCGCAGCGATGGCCAAATCTCCCGATGGTCGTGCTCGTCGACGAGTACTCGGCCTCGGCGTCCGAGATCGTGGCCGGCGCGCTGCAGGATCACGACCGCGCCGTGGTCATCGGGCACACGTCCTACGGAAAGGGAAGTGCCCAGACGCTCTACCCGATCACCGGCGGAAGTGCGCTCAAGCTCACGACCGCGAAGTGGTTCACACCGTCCGGCCGTTCGATCTCGAAGCCGCACGACGCGGAAGGCGACGACGATGCCGACACGACGCCCACGCCGATTACCGCCCGCGAGAAGTTCAAGACCGACGCGGGCCGCACGGTCTACGGCGGCGGCGGGATCACGCCTGACGTGACCGCCGGTGATACGACGCCGGTGCCCACCGAGCTGGCCTTGCAGAACGCGCTCGGCAAGAAGATCCCGCAGTTCCGCGACGCGATCACGGATTACGCCATGAGCCTCAAGGGCGCGAACACGGTGACGTCGACGGACTTCGCGGTCACCGATGCGATGCGCGAAGCGGTGTGGCAGGGCATGCGACAGCGCGGCATCGAGATCGATCGCGCGATCTACGACGGTGCCGCTCCGCTGGTGTCGCGACTCATCTCCTACGACGTCGCACGATACGTGTTCGGTCGCCCAGCCGAGCAACGGCGGATTGTTCAGGATGATCCCATGGTGCAGCGGGCGGTCGAGCTGACGCGCGGGGTCAAGACCCAGAAGGACTTGCTCGCGCGAGTGAGCGAGAATCAGGGCCGTCGAGGCGAGTGAGCTCCGCCGCCGCGGCCGGCGGCATCGGGACCGTGTTCGTGCTGGGCGCGGGTCGAGCGGGACGATCGCTCGCCCGCGCCCTCATCGTTGCCGGCGTCGACGTCAACGGGCTGCACGGGCGTCACCCCGATGCAAGCGCCCGTCCGCCGGTGACGGGTGGTGGCCTGCCGGGGGCGTTAGGCAAGGCGGACATCGTCCTCGTCACGGTTCGCGATGCACAGCTGGGTGACGCATTGCGGCAGCTCGCTCGCGCGCCGCTCGGGCCCGGCGCGGTTGTACTCCACGCGAGCGGCGCCACCGACCCCGCTGAGGCGACGCTCCTGCGGGAGCGCGGGCACAGTGTGGGCACCATGCACCCGCTGGTACCGCTCGCGAATCCCGACCGCGCCGCGGACGTCCTACGTGACGCGTGGATCGGTGTCGATGGTGATCCCGCGGCGATCGCTGCCGCGACCGCGCTCGCGAATCGGCTCGGAGCACACGCGCTTACCATCCCGCCGGGCGAGAAGCCGCGCTACCACGCGGCCGCTGTGTTCGCCGCGAACTTCCCTGTCGTGGTAGCGGCGCTGGCCGAGCGGCTGCTCGAGGAGGCGGGCATCGCGGAGGATAACGCGCGAGCCGCCACCGTCGGACTCATGGGCGCCGCGGTTTCGAACCTCGAGTCGGGCCGTCCGCACGACGTGCTGACCGGCCCCATTGCACGCGGGGACGTCGCGTCGGTACGCGGACATCTCGCGGCGCTCGGCAACGACGCGCCGGCGCTCGCTGCCTACGTCACGTTGTCGCGGGCCGCGCTCACGCTGGCCCGCGAGCGCGGCACATCGGCCGAGCGCCTGGCCGAAATCTCGGAGGCGCTCGACGCGGCTCAGCGGCCGCCCAGCACTGCCTGATCGACGATTCTGGCGCCTTTCGGCGCCTTGAACGAGAACAGCTTCTCGTCCACCGGAGCGTTAGGCGTGACGGCCGTCACGGTCACGAGCCGCGTGATGCCGGACGGCTCGACCGTCTCGAACTGACGGAGCGTTCCGTCGGCGTTGTCGATCCACACCTTCGCCTGTGTGAACGGCTCGGTGCTCGACTTGGGCTTGAGCACGAGTGCGTGCGCGGCGCGGCCCGCAACCGTCGCTGTTCCTGCGTCGCCGATCGTGAAGCGCGTCTTCGGCGAGTCGAAGAAGCGTGAGGCGAGATCGAGGCTTCCGGCGCCGCCGTCGGTCATGGGAACCTTGATGACCTGCCCGGGCGTCGAGCTGGGCAGGTACACCCAGAGCCACTTCCCGTCGCCAATGATCATGTCGCCCTTCGGCTGGACGAACCGGAACGAGAAGCGAGCCGGCTCGCGCTGCTGCTGGAACTCACCGATCGCCTTCACGGTCGATCCCGTGAGCGGATTGGTGATCGCCTGCTCGAACGTGCCCCTCGATGTTTTCGTCTTGTTATACGTCGCGACGGCCTTGTCGATGACCGCGTCGACCGTCGATTGCTGCCTTGGAGTCGCGCCGCCCACCAGCGCGCTCGCCGCGATCAGATGTATGTAGTTCACTCTCACTGAAGCCTCCTGTGCTCGAGGCGGCTAATAAGGCACGAACGAGGCCAGGCTTCGGTTCCCGGTTCCCGGTTCCCCGTTCCCTCGACTCCCGATTCCCTAATCCCTAATCCCGATTCCCTATTCCGTATTCCCTATCAGCCTTACCCCACTTCAATCGGTGCCGTTCCCGGCGACGGGGCGACGGCCCGATCGATCGCGCGGGCGATGAGCCGTAACTCGTTGACCAGCTTCGCGAACTGATCGGGGAACAACGACTGCGCGCCGTCGGACAGGGCGCGGTCCGGATTCGGATGAACCTCGACGATTACGCCATCCGCTCCGGCGGCTACCGCGGCACGGGCCATGGGCGTCACCTTGTCACGCAGCCCGGTGCCGTGACTCGGATCCGCGATGATCGGCAGGTGCGAGAGCTTGTGCACGATCGGGATCGCGTTCAGATCGAACATGTTTCGCGCCGCGCTGTCGAAGCTCCGCACGCCACGCTCGCACAGCACGACCTGGCCATTCCCCTCGGCGAGGATGTATTCGGCGCTCAGCAGCAGGTCGTTAATCGTCGCGGCCATTCCGCGCTTGAGCAGCACTGGCTTGTTCAGGCGACCGACGACCTTGAGCAGCGAGTAGTTCTGCATGTTGCGCGCACCGATCTGGATGCAGTCGGCATACTCCGCCACGAGATTCGCGCCCGCTTCATCCATCGCTTCGGTCACGATCGGCAGCCCGGTTTCGCGGCGGGCGAGCTCGAGGAGCTCGAGCCCCTGTTTGCCCAGGCCCTGAAACGCGTACGGCGAGCTGCGCGGCTTGAACGCCCCACCGCGCAGCGCCGTCGCGCCCGCGGCCCGCACCGCCCGCGCGGCGGTCACGATCTGCTGCTCCGATTCGACCGAGCACGGGCCCGCGATGACGACGACGTCGTTTCCCCCGACGCGCACGCCGGGTGCGATCTGCACGATCGTGCTTTCGGGTCGCCACTCGCGTGACACCTGCTTGTAGGGCTTCGAGACGTGAATGACCTGCGCCACGCCCGGGAGCGCCGAGATATGCGAGTCGTCCACGCGCCCGTCGTTGCCGACGAGGCCGATGGCCGTGCGCTGCCCGCCTGGCATCGGCACGGCCTGATAGCCCATCTCTTTGATCGCGCCGCAGACCTTGTCGATGTCCGCCTGCGTCGCGTCCGTCTGCATGACCACCAGCATTACCGTTCCTCGAGATCGAGAGACCACCCGTCCGTGGCGAGCACGACGCGACCGCCGAATCGTGTCGCCACCTCGCCGCGTATGTCCACGGCTTCGACTGGTGGATAGAAGTGCGTGAGCGCCAGCACGCCCGGCTCCGCGGCGGCGCCTAACGCGCCACACTGCGTCGGCGTGAGGTGCGTCGTGATCGCCATCGCGTCCGGCAGCGAGCACTCGGCGAGCAGGATGTCGCATCCGTGCGCCCACGCGCCGAGCGCTCCGTCAGGGCCGGTGTCGCCGGTGTACACGATCCGACGACCGCCGACCTCGACGGAATATGCCATGCTTTCCTCGGTGTGTGGAACCTTCGTGCAGCGAAGGTGCACGCCGTCCGCCAGGGCGAGACTATCGCCGGGCGCCAGCTCGCGGATCGAGAGCGGGTACCCGAGGGCGAGGAGGTCGTCGCCGAAGATCGCGGCGAACCGCGACAGCAGCTGCACCGTGCCGGCAGGCCCGATGATGTCGAGCGGTTCCGATCGAGGTGGCAGCTGACCATAGCGCCATGCGTACAGCAGTGTGGGAATGTCGACGACGTGATCGGCGTGGAAATGTGTGATGGCGAGATGCGTGATCGTCTGCCACTCGATGCGAAGGTCGGCAAGACGCGTCGCGATGCCGCTCCCGCAATCCATGAGCAGTCGAACGTTTCCCGCGTCGATGAGATGGCCGCTCTGGACGCGACCGGGCCAGGGTGCGGCTGTTCCGGTGCCGACGGTCGTGAGTCGCATCACGGCCCCTGGAACACTGCCTTCTTGATCGACTGGACTCCGGCCGCTCGCAGCCGAATCAGGTAAACCCCCCGCGGCACCGCAGAGCCATCGGCGGCGGTTCCATCCCACGTGAACGCCGGGTCGCAGCCGGCGCCGGACGACGGCGCTCGGCCGTAGCGCCCGGGCGCGAGGAACTGCGGCGAGGAAGCGTTAGGCAGCAGCGTCCGCACGAGGTTGCCGCGAACGTCATGGATCGTGAGGCTCACCGACGTGGTGCGGTCGAGGTCGAACCAGATGCACGTGGCTCGCGACGTCGTGCCCGGAAAGGGATTGGGGAAGTTCTGGTAGAGCACGGTAATCGCAGGGCGCCCGGTATCGGGGGGTGTCCCTTGCTGTGGGGGAATCCTCGGGTGTGGAAACGGGCTCGCCGCGGCCATAGCCGCGGCGAGCGCCACTCCGGAGAGCGCGACCAGCCGCGCCGCCAATCTCACGCCGGCGCCGCCGCCGTTGCGGGCTCCTCGCCGAGAAGCTCGGCGATGTCTTCCACAGCCGAGCCGCGCATGCGCACGCTGACGATGGATGAGACTCCGGGCTCCTGCATCGTGACGCCGTAGACTGCGTCGGCGGCCTCGGTCGTCGTCCGCGGATTGTGCGTGATGACGATGAACTGCGTCCGGCTCTTGAACTGGTTCAGCATGCGCACGAAGCGCCCGATATTCGCGTCGTCGAGTGGTGCATCCACCTCGTCGAGGAGACAGAACGGGCTGGGCTTCGTCAGGAAGATCCCGAAGAGCAGCGACAGCGCAACGAGCGCTCGCTCCCCGCTCGACAACAGGTGGATGCGCTGCGTCCGCTTTCCGCGCGGCGAGGCGTGGATTTCGATGTCGCAATCCAGCGGCGCCTCCGGGTTCTCGAGCCGAAGATCGCACTCTCCGCCGCCGAACAGCGTCATGAAGATCTGACGGAAGTTTTCCCGGACCTGGGTGAATGTCGCGAGGAACAGCTCGCGCGCCGTCGCGTCGATCTCACGAATCGCCAGAGCGAGGGAGTTCTTCGCCTCGGCCAGGTCCGCGCGCTGCGACGTGAGGAAGTCGAGTCGCTTCGTTTCCTCCTCGTGCTCCTCGATCGCCAGCGGGTTCACCACACCTAACGATTCGAGCTGGGCACGCAGCTGCTCCACTTCACTGCGCAGCGTCTCGTCGTCCACCTCCACCGGTGTGAACGACTGCAGCAGATCGTCCAGCGGCTTCCGCCACTCGGTCTCCAGTCGCTCGCGGATCGCCGTGCGCCGGCCGGCCAGCTCGGTGAAGCGCAGCTCGGCGTGGTGAAGCTCGTCAGCCAGCTGGTGCGCCTGGCGCCTAACGTCGTCGAGCGTATGCTCGGCGTCGGTGAGCGCCTCGTCGGCCAGACGAACGGACTGCTCGGCCGTGGCCAGTCGATCGTCCGTGTCGTGGAGCGTCGCGTCGCGTGCATCGAGATCGAGTTGCCACGCCGCCATCTGCTCGGCCAGTGAGCGATCCGCGTCGGCGAGCGTGCTGAGCTCCTGTCCCAGCGACGCGAGCCTGGCGGATGCCGAGGTCAGCTCCTCGGCGAGGCGACGCTCGCGGTCGGACGCCACCTGAAGCCGTGCCTGCGCTTGCGCCTCTGCGATCTGGCCAGCAGTCCGTTGCTCGCGAGCCTCGTCCTGTGCTCGTTCGGCGTCCGCCAGGCGAGACCGCGCACTCGACGTGGCGCCGTCCTGCTCCTCGATCACCTGCGACAGCTCCGCCGCTGACGCATCGATCGTTGCAATGCGCGCACGAAGCTCGTCGGCGCGAGCTTGCAGCCGGCCCGCGAGCACCGCCGCATCTGCCACCTCGCGCTCCGCGCGCTGAAGGCGACGCGCGAGCTCAGATCGCTGCTCGCCGGCACGCCGAAGCTCCTGCTGGAGTCCCGACGCATCGTCCGACGCCGCCGACACTCGTTCGCTCGCGGCGTTCAACGCAACGTGCGCGGCGTCCGCCGCGGCCGATGCCGCCTGGCGCGCCTCCGCGCTTGCACTGAGCTCGGCGCGAAGCGCAAACAGCTCTGCACGTCGGCGCAGGGGGCCCGGGCCTCCGGTCGCGCCCGGGAGCCACACGGCACCACGCGCGTCCACGAACGCCGCGCCATCATCGAGCGCCCGCACGTTGCCAAGCAATGCACGAACCCATGCTTGTGCCGGAGCGGCGGCGTCCACGTCGGCCACGAGCTCGCCCGCGGCAGCCGCTTCATTCGCGTCGCGGACCGCATCGAGCGGTAAGAGAAGCAGCGGCCCCGGATTGCTCGTCGCGTGCCACCGACGGATCGTCTCCGCCGCCTCACGATCGCGCACGACCACGGCGTGCACCGTCGCACCCAGGTAGCGCTCGACGAGTAGCGCGGACGCAGCGCTGGCATTCACGAAATCCGAGAGCGGCCCGAGCACCGACCCATCGCCAAACTGACCGCGCTCACGGAGAAGCCGCGCCGCGGCAGGCGCCAGCCCGACGCGTTCGCGCTCGAGCGACTCGAGTGCGTGGACCTTTCCCTGAAGCGCGGTGAAGGTTTCATCAGCGCGGAACAGCGCGTGCCGGGCCGCCGCTTCACTCTCCTTCGCGGCGTTCATCGCCTCTCGCGCCTCGGTCAGCGCGGCCTCTGCCTGCTCGACCGCGCTCTTCGCCAGTTCTACGGCTTCATCGGCGGTCGACACGTCACGCGCAACGAGCTCCGCCGCATCGGCGAGCGTGGCGCGCTCTGACTCGAGCGCAGCCGCACGCTGCTCAATCTCCCCGAGCTCGCGCGCTCCACCTTCGCGATCAATCTCGAGGCGCCGGAGCTGATCGCGGCTCTCGCGCGCGAGCCGCTCGGTGAGGTCGACCGTCGTCCGCAGCTCCGCGACGGCCCGACGCGCTCCCTCCTCCGCGCCGGCGCGACGGCCAAGCTCCTCGGCCGCCTCACGCACGTCGTCATCGAGCCGCGCTCGCTCGGCGACCGCGCGTTCGCGGTCGGCGTGCACTCGCTCGCCTAACGCTTCTCCCTCGCGCTGCTCCTCTTCCGCGCGCTGGCGGCGCATGAGCGCATTCCGCTGCCGCTCTTCGGCGACGGCGATCTCGCCCCGCAGCCGCTGCGCCGACTCGCGCTGCGCCCCGGCGAGACGCGCCAGCTCCGCCCGCTGTGCCTCCGCGGCGGCACGTGCCGAGTGTGCGACGTCGCGTCGGACTTCGTGCTCGCTCACGTCGGCGTCCGCCGTCGGCACGAGGTCACGGAGCTCCGCCACGCGGACCTCGAGCGTCTGGAGCTCTTCATGCCACGCGTGCATTTCACGCGATGCGAGCGTCAGCTCCACGGAGAAGCGACGAGACATGAGCTCCGCGTGCCGCTCTGCGCGCTTCCGCTGGCGCGCGAGCGAACGCACCTGGCTCTGCACCTCGCCAATCAGATCGTCGATGCGCGACAGGTCGAGCGTCGTTTCCTCGAGCCGCCGTTCGGTGCTCCGGCGGCGATCGCGATAGAGCCCGACGCCAGCCGCCTCCTCGAAGAGCTCACGCCGGTCGTCGGGGCGGTCGGAGAGCAGTGCGTCGATCGCCTTGGCCTCGATGACGACGCCGGAGTCACCACCGAGCCCGGTGCCGCGCAGGAGGTCGTGAATGTCGCGGAGCCGGCAGGGCGCGCGGTTCAACAGGTAATCGCTTTCACCCGAGCGAGAGAGCCGTCGCGTTATGACGACCTCCTTGAACGCGATTGGTAGCGCGCCCTCGGAGTTGTCGAAGTGCAGGGACACCTCCGCCACGTTGACCGAGCGCCGCGCCGACGAGCCCTGGAAGATCACCTCTTCCATCTTCGCGCCGCGAAGGAGTCGCGCCCGCTGCTCGCCTAACACCCAGCGAACCGCGTCGGACACGTTGGACTTGCCGCACCCGTTCGGGCCGACGATCGCCGTGACGCCCGGTTCGAACGCGAGGTACGTCGTGTCGGCGAACGACTTGAATCCCTGAAGCTCCAGCTTTGTCAAACGCACCTAGTAGGCTCTCCCGACCCGGTATGCGAGGGTCGCGTCGATGTTCTTCGTGCTCTTGAGCGCCGATTTGAACGGCGCCGCTTCGTCCGGTGACTCGAATGCGCCTGCGTACACGCGGACGGAGCCGTCGCGCTGCAGCAGCCCGTACACGGGAACGTTTCTCGATTGAAAATCCGCAATGATCGGCGCAGCCTGCGCCTGCGACGGAGCGGTAGCGACCTCCAGCCCGAATGGCGCGCGAATCACCGTGCCCCATCCCTGGGGCACGAGCCCACGCTGCCGCAGAAAGCCTAACAGCTGATCGGCTCTGGCGCGATCCACATACGCGCCGGTGACCACCTTGTACCAGGTGCCCCGATCCGCGCCGCGGCTGACGGGCGCGTACGTGCCGACCGGAAAGTCGCCGGCGCCGGAACGAACTCGGAGCGCGGCACCGTCCTCCGTATCGACCATGGCGATCTGCACGGCAAAGCGCGACGCGAGCGCGGAATCCGCGGGGTCCGCGATCACGAGTGGCGGCGACGAGTCGATCGCCGGACTCGCCGAGACGAGGCTGTCGGATGCCGCAGCCGAGTCGCGGCGGAGGACCGTTGCCGGCGGCTGTGGCCTCGTTAGGTACATGCGCCCGAGCATGACGGCGATCGCGGCGGCCGCGATGCCCACCACGGGAACCACCCATCGACGTCGCGGCCGCGCGGCGCGAGCGGCCGTGCTTCGCACCGCGGCCCGTGGCGACCGCCGAGTGGCGGACGACACCTCCGCGAAGACGCGAGCGGAGGGAACGGGGTTGGTCGCGTCGCCGACCACGACCACGCCGTCGAGCATGCGAATGAGGTCCTCCACGCCCGGCACCGCCGCCGGTATCGCGATGAGCAGAAGCGCACCGGTCTCGTGAAAGCTGCGTGCGAGACGCTGCCACCGGTCACTGCGAAGGATCTCCTCCTGCACGACCTGGTCGCTCCCGCTCGGCAGAACGTGCAGGTTCCCGATCGCATCGATCTGGCGCGCGATCTTGTTGAGCGACACGCCATAGAGAAAGGTGTCCGTCAGGCCATGCGGGTCATCGTCGGTGACCAGCTCACGGATCGGAGCGACATCGCCGATGAGATCCCCGACGGCGACACGGCGGTGTGCGGCCTGCGCTCTGGCGATGCCTAACGCCACGGACGCCGTCGCGATCGGGTCATGGCCGAGCACCACGACGGCGCTCGCACCGTCGAGCGCACCGGCAACGCTGCTACCGGCGGCTTCCCACAGCGATTCGAATTCTCCCACTGCCTGGTCGGTCAAGGGTTCCCTTCGTAAACCCAGAACGATACGCGCGACGCTCGGCCGATGCGCTCGGCGTCGGCTTTCGTTGGATATGGCCCGAGAATGACGCGGTAAATCGTCGTGCCGTTCGTCTCGCCCGTGACGACGCGCGCCTTCTGCCCGTCGACGGAGATGGTTCCTGCGCGCTCACGTGCCGGCGGCTCCGACACGAACGCGGCGAACGATACGACCCATCCCTTTGGCCGAGGCGGTTGCGGCTGTGCGGTGACCGGCGTATCCACGGGCAGTCGTGGCGGTGCCGGCCGCGGAATCGCGGTCCGCGGCGTCCGAGGCGCCATCGCTTGACCCGGCACCGTTTGCCCGTTCGCGGTGTCCGATGTCACCTTCGCCGGTGACGTCACCCCTGCCGTGTCTGACGTGTCGGCCCTCGCGGTAGAATCGGAATCCGCGAACGTGACAGGCTGATCGAGCTGCCCTGAGCGCGGGCGGAATCCGTTCCAGATGATCACGTGCCAGAAGTCACGAGCCCCGCCGCGCACGTCCGAGCGCGAACGCAGCGTCTCGCCGTCGACGATCGCGACATCATCGCCCTGCGCGAGGAGCAGAGCACCGTCGGGTGCGACGAGCGGAAGATCGTCACGCCATTCGGTAGAAACACTTCCGATGACGCGTGTCGTTCCGACGGCAACGACCCACGCCGAGTCGTACTTCGCAGAGCGAGCAAGCACGTAGCGCCCGAGCGGATCCATGCGCAGCGCGCTCACCGCGCCCGGCAGCTCGATCGATCGCTCGACCTGGTCCCGGTATCGATCGACTACCGTGAGCGTGTGGCTCGAGTCGGTCGCGACGAACAGTCGATCGCCACTCGGCGTCGGGGCAACCGCTTGTACGCCGTGGTCGAGGTGGAGCGCTGGGCTCACTTGAAGGGAACGGCTGCGAACCGCAATCAGCGATGAGTCGATGCCGAAGTACACCCGATCGCCCACCTGCGCGTGAAGGATGCGAGGCGAGTCAGGCACCGAGGCACTATCCGTCACCTCAGTATCCGGAGGGCGCAGGCGGATGACGCCGAGGTCGGTCCCGTGGTCCGTGAGCACCAACAGCGTGCCGTCCTGCTGGGGAAGCACGAGTCGCGCGCGCTTGGGCGGCGCAAACGTCCAGTCGCCAGAGGGTGTGAGACGCGTGACGCTTCCGTTTGCGGCGATCCCGTAGATCGACCAGCCATCGCTCGAAGAGACCGATGTGAGCTTTACCCGCGTTGCGGCGCCGACATTTCCTGAGCGAAGATCGATCCGACCTGGGACGCCGTTCTTGTCGACGTAGGCGAGCGATCCAGCGTCCGCATCGAAGGCGAGCACACGTCCGGGCGCGGCCGCGTTGGTTGCGGATGTCCAGATTGCGGAATCGAGCTGCGGGTAGCGGTACGCACGAACGGCCCCGCCGCTGCGCGGAATGCGCAGCATGATTTGGTCGGGGCCGGTCGAGGAAGAGGCGGACGGGGTGTCGTGCCGCGCGGTGGAATCGGAGCGGTCAGGGCGACCGCACGCGGCCAGCACGAACGCCAGAACGACGAACGTACGCACGGCGGTAAGCTACGGTTCTGCTCGGGAATCGGGAATAGGGAATCGGGAATCGAAAACCCTCGGGACGCCTTCTGTTCGCGAGATGAGCGTCCCGAGAGTTCTACGATTCCCGATTCCCGATTCCCTAATCCCTAGAAGCTCGGTCCGAGCGTCCACGACCAGTAGCCCTTCTTGCCGTTGGGCCGATCGAGCGCAATCGAGTAGTCCCAGCGCAGCAGGGCGAATCCGAACAGGTTCATCCGAATCCCGACGCCGTAGCTGTGAACCGGCGCGCGAGTCTTCGTGACGTCCTGGTTCACCGAATTGTCCCACACGACCTTCTGGCCGTGCGACCACGCGAGGCCGATGTCGTAGAAGAACAATCCGTCCACCGGCGGCAGCGAAATGGGTAGCAGCCCGAGGTCGAACCGCCTGACGAGTGGGAATCGAACCTCCGCGTTGCCGAACGCGACGCGGCTACCGAGCAGTTGAATGGCACTGCAACCGCCCTGGGTGTTGGGGTTCTGCGGCAGGCCGGGGACGATTGTGCAATTGAGGCTGTACTGCTCACGATCGTAGCCGCGAACGAACTCGGGGCGTCCGATGTACTTCTGGAGCATCATCTCGTCCCGGCCGACCGAGATGCTCGTCTGCCCGCGGAGCGCGACGGTGAGAAAGTTGAACAGGATCGGGACGTAACGGCGATAGTCCGCCTGATACTCCACCCACTGATACGAACCGAGCGTGGGTTCGATCTGAAAACGATAGCGTCGGCCGGCGATCGGTCCGGTGTAGCCGAACAGCGTATTGTCGGATACGTACGCGAGATACGGTGCGCCGTACACGATGCCCGATCGGTTGCTTATGCTGTCTACCTGGAACGGGTCGGCCACCCCCGCGTTGTAGTTGATTTTTCGACCGTACCAGTACGTCAGCTGATCAACGTAATTGAAGCTTCCGCCGAATTCGATTCGCGTGAACCGGTTCAGTGGATACGCGCCGATACCGAATGCCTGGCGTGTGACGAACCGCGTGACGCCCTGGGTCTGCTGGTAACGGTTATCGCCGACGGGCAGCGAATCGATGTGGTCGTACGTGAGGTACCACACCGGCTGCTGCATCAAGCCGGTCGTGTATTGCAGCCGTTTCCCCATGCTCGTGAATGCCGCGAGCAGAAACGCCTCGCTGATGCGACCGTTCACCTGTCCAGAGAACGCGAGGCGATGATCGCCAAGCAGATCGCTCAGCACGATCGTCGTGCCGCCGAAGACACCGCGCCCGAAGTTGTCCGCTGCGTACCCGATATTGGGGCGCGAGACGTACTCCGGCTGGTAGCCAATTCTGTATCCGTAGTTCTTGAATTCCGTCGTGTCAGGAAGCGCGAGCGCCGCGCTGTCGAGCAGCTGCGCCACGCTGATGACCGTCTCCGCACGTTCGGGCGCAGAGGGAAGGTCTGCCGACGCGCGCATACCGGTCGCGCTTCGATAGATCGATCGATCGCGCGCCACGGAATCGCGGTTCGCCGTGACGAGCGGCGCGAGCGCCGAGCTGTCGCTGCCCTGTGACTCGGGCGGCCTCGGCATGGGGTCCGCCGGCTGCGCCGCACGAGGCGTAGACGAGTTGACGACCGGAGGAATGGCGAGGGTCGCAGCCTCGCCCGCCGCGCTGTCCCGATGCACCGACGCCTTCGCGACCGTTTGCGTCTTGATCGCGGTTGTATCACGGAACGGCTCCTTCATGAGCCGACGGGGGTTGCTCACCGACCACACCGTGTAATCGCCGTTCTCGTAGTAGGCGAACGCGAGACGGTCCGCTTGCCGCGCCCACGTGATGACTGGACTGTACTCGGTCACGGCGAGCACGGCTCCCACGACGTTCGTGATCTGGAAGTGCTGTTTCTTCTCCAGGTCGTAAATGAAGAGGTTCGGGATGCCTGTCCGATCCGATACGAACGCGATCGACTTGCCGTCCGGCGCCCACATCGGATTCAGGTTCTGACCCGCCTGGTTCGGGAGCACGCTGACTCGCCCCGACTCGAGATCGTAGAGCGATACCTGCCAGCGACTGAACTTCAGGTTGTCGAAGTCCGTTTGCGGTCCGCGATCCGACACGAACGCGATCGTACGCCCGTCGGGCGACCACTGGGGCTGATTGTCGCCGTTCCGGTCATTCGTCAGGCGACGGAGGTTCCGGCCATCGCGATCCACGATGTACAGGTCGGTCAGCCCGCCCTGGCCACCACTGAACACGAGCTGCCGCCCGTCGGGCGACCACGATGGGCTCGTGACGCCTTCGAGTGGCAGATCGAACCGGTGGATGACCTTCTGGCGTTTCACATCCATCAGGTAGAGCACGTCCCGCCCTTCGCGCTGTGCGGTGAATGCAAGCAGTTTCGCGTCAGGGGAAAACGAGCTCTGTGAGTAGAGCAGGCGAAGCTCCTCGTAGTTCGGGTCGGTCGTGGATTTCACGAGGCGCTTCATGCGCTTGCCCGTCTCGCCATTGCCTAACCACAGGTCAGGAAAGACCTGGCCGCGGAGGAAGCTGCCGATCGACACGAATGCGATGAGCTTCCCGTCGCTCGACAGCGACGGAGCGAGGAACAGCCGCCCACCGGTCTTGCGTTCGCTCAACAACGGCTGGGAAAACTTGCGGGCACGCTCGAGGGTCGCGATCTGTGGCAGGTGCTTCGTCTGCATGGCCTCGCGCCACTCATCGCTCAGGTCCTCCAGCGACAGGCCCGTCTCGCGCTTGAACGCGCGCTCGATTCCAACGTTAGGCGCGGAGTTCAGCACCTCCCCGATGATCTCGTCTCCCCACCGGTTGCCCACGTACTCCCACAGCGCCTCGCCGTAGCGATACGGGAAGTATTGATCCGGGCGGAGCGTCATCTGCTCGATCGACGGTAGATGCCCGTTCACCGTGGCATCGCGCACCCACGCCTGGGTCAGAATGTGGTTCGGACCTCCAGCGAGGTACTCGGCCATGCCTTCCATGAACCACAGCGGCGGGTCGACCTGGGCCAGCGTCTGCAATCCCGCGCCGGCTCGCCCGCGAGCGAAGATGTCGTACTGGAACGCATGCACCATCTCATGCGCGAGCACGTGCTCGAAGCTCTTGTAGTCGCCAGTGAACGGGAGCAGCATGCGGTGGCGCAACGCCTCGGTGACGCCACCCGTGCCTTCGCCGAGATCGCCCGTCACGTTGTTCTGCCCGAAGTCGCCGCGTGAGGAGTACAGGATGAGCGGCTTCTTCTCGCGGAACTGGTGATTCAACAATCGCGAGAGGCGAGCGTAGGCGCGTTCGGCCATGCGGGCCGCATCCATCGCGGCAACACGTTCCTGTGGGTAGTAGTGCACGAGGAAGTGTTCGGTTTCGAGCACGCTCCACTTGAAGTGGTCGTACTGAACCTGATTCTGGCCGAAGTACGTTTGCGCCTGGAGCCGTGTCGCCACACCAACGGCGGCGACGAGCGCTGCTGCACACGCGCCCGCCCTCACGAGTCTCATTTGAGTACTCCTTGCTGCTGATCGACCGCCACCACGGCCGCATCACTCCACAACCGCTCGAGCTGGTAGAACTCGCGGAGTGTCGGGTGAAAAATGTGAACCACCATATCCACGTAATCGAGGAGCACCCAGCGGCCCTGCTGGACGCCCTCGACGTGGTGGGCACGCGTGCCCTCCTTGCGTAACTCCTCGAGCACGTGCTCCGCCACGCTGCGGACGTGCGTGTCCGAAGTGCCGCTGGCAATCACGAAGAAGTCCGTCATGTCGGTGACGCCGTGCACGTCCAGCACGACGACGTCATGGGCCTTGAGATCGAGGCATAGCGCTGCGGCGCGCTGAGCAAGCGGCGCCGGAGCGGGCATGGTGGGTCCGGTCATGCGATGCGGTCGGTTCCCGAGCGAATGGTTGTAGCCGAGTACGGACCGAAGCTTTAGCAGGTCCCGCACCGCGTCGCCACAACGCGGGGTTCGGTCCGCGTAAGCCTTCGTTCGCCCAAGCATAATGCCCGTACATGGCGGCCGATACCTGTGAAAAGGCCGGCCGAGCGCGAACGCTCAGGCCGGCCTTTGTCGCATCAAACCGACGATCTGTTGTCGCATCGAGCCGACGATCTGTTGCTCCGCCGTCGGCTTTGATGCGAACAATCCGCTACTGCTTGATCACCCAGACTTTGATCTCGGGCTTTACGTCGGCGTGCAGCCGAACAGGCACGCGGTACACGCCGAGGGCCTTGATCGGCTCATGCAGATCGATCTGCCGCTTCTCGATCATATCGAAGCCCTGAGCGTGAAGCTGCTCGGCGATATCGGAAGCCGTGACCGAACCGAAGAGCTTCCCCTCCTCACCGACGCGCGCGGAAAACGTCAGGGAGACGGTCTCGAGGCGAGTGGCGATCGTCTGCGCGCCGCCGCGACGCTCGTTCTCGGCAGCCTGCAGACGGGCTTTCTCCTGAGCGATTCGCTTCAGGTTGCCGGCCGTCGCCGCGTACGCGATGCCACGGGGAAGCAGATAGTTCCGGGCGAAGCCCGGGGAAACCTTCACGACATCTCCGGGCTGGCCGAGCTTCTCGACCGCCTGGCGCAGGATGACTTCCATGTTCACTCCAGTCGTTATGTGGTCGGGCGCGGTCTGCTGCGCCAGTCCAGCCAGGTGTCTCCCAATCCGACGCCGAGGGCGAACACCCCGAGCAGCGGCCATATGAAGATGGCTAGACCAATGGTGAGCGCTACCATGAGACGGCCAGGCGCGAAGAACCACGCCAACACGCCGAGCCCTCTCAGGGCGTACAGTGCGCCGAAAAACACGAGCAGGTTGAGCCCCACGATGCTGAACGCCTTGAGCGTCGGCACCGCAACGGCGGTGATTCCCAGGACCAGCCCCCAAACGAGCTGGTCGTTGAATCGAAACTCCTTGAGCGGCGCCAGCGGCGCGCCGATTCGCGCTCGGCTCACCCGGTGATAGAGCCCCCAGGCGAGAGCGAGCACTGCGAGCGACTCCAGCGCCAGGATCGACGGAAACAGCGGGACCGTGAACGCCGGGAGTTGGCGAAGCCGGTCGCTACTCTCACGAGCGAGCGAGTCCATCCCCGGATTGTCGCGCGTGATCTCCTGCCACTCGCGCGTCTTGGAAACGGACTCCCAGTCGGCCAGCCACGAATCGACTCGGCGTGTGTATTCGGCACGAACCGCGCGCTCGACAGTCTCCGGTCGCTTGGACGCGAACACCACGAGGGCGAAGCCGACGGCGAACGACATGCCGACGGCAGTCAGCGCTCGCGGGAAGAATGCCTGACGCGGGCTCATGATCGATGCGACGCCGAACGACCCGACGAGCAGCAGCGACCATCCCTTCGCGATCGCCACGAATGCCGGGGTGCCGGGCAGCGGCGTGACGATCATCCATATCGCCAGTGCCGTCCAGGTCAGCGCGAGAAGGAAGCGACCGCCTACCCACCACCCGACGACCGCGCACGTGGCGAGCGCCGGGACAATGAGGAGGAGCGACTGTTCGATCGGCACCGCGACGCGGAGGAGCGGAACCAGCGGCAGCAGGACGAACGCCAGGAGAGCAAGGAGGATTCGCTTCCATCCTTGCTCACGCGGTGCCGGGGCCGGAGCCGCCGGTATGTTTGCCTGGTCGCCGTTCTGAATCGGTCCCCCTCCGCCTCGCCGTCGACGCGTTAGGCCCAGGCCTCAGGCCTGGTGGCCCCGGATGTAGGGAATGATTGCGAGGTATCGGGCCCGTTTCACCGCCTGCGACAACTGTCGCTGGTGCCGCGCGCATACACCGCTCAGCCGGCTCGGGAGGATCTTCCCGTGGTCGGTGATGAAGCGGCCGAGCGTGCGGTCATCCTTGTAATCGATGAACCGGACTCGCAGTTCGCAGAACGGGCAGGATTTCTGAGCTCGTCGCATGATCAATCCTCATCCTCGTCGTCTTCGTCGCGGCGACGTGCCGCGAGCATCTCTTCCTCGGACATCGGCGGTGCACCGACCTCGTGCTCATGGAGCGTGACGAGGTAGCGGACGATGCCATCGTCGAGCTTGAGCGCGCGCTCGTATTCGGGGAGCGTCTTGGGGTCGGTGTTGAAATGGGCGACGACGTAGTAGCCGTTTTCGCGAGGGCCGATGGGATACGCGAGCTGGCGGCGTCCCCAATGGTCGGTCTTGATCTCGCCCTGTGCGTGCAGCAGCCCGTGGTATCGGGTCAGCTTGTCGTTGATGGCGGCGTCTTCGAGAGTCGAGTCGAAGATGTACACCGCCTCGTATACGCGAGACACGTCGGCAATCCTCCCTTTGGTCGTGGTCCGCCCCCCGCCGGTTGCCGGACGCGGGGGGAGGGATGAAGGGCGAGTTATTCGCCCGTTATGAAAAGCCTTGCAACTTAATGGCTTCCGCACGGGCGAGACAATAGCGGCCACTCGACGGCGAGGGCCTCTCACGGCACCCGACCGGCGCTGTGCCGCCAAGTGTTTAGGCCTCCGCGGCGACGGCGTTCACCCCCCACCCGGTCCTGTCCGATTCGCACACGCACATCCAGGCTCATGGCGCCGCGGCGCGCTCCGGGGCGCTCTCGCCTGCCCAGTGATTCTACCGCCGTCCCATCGACCGCTTCGCGCGCTACGCGCGATGCCGCGCCGTTCTTTCACGCGCGTTGGGATGGTCACCGCACGAGCGTTCGCGGAGACAGCGCGGTCTACCGCAGCGCGATTCCCGACGGGGTCGCCAACCATGGGGACCCGTTCGCGAGCTGGACGTGGGACGGCCAGAGCCTGGTCATCCGGACGGACCCGACCGGGTTCTATCCGCTGTTCTATCACGTGCGTGGCGCGGAGATCGCTATTTCCACCTCGCTCGTCAGGCTCCTCGACGAGGGGGCTTCTCGCGAGCTCGACGACGTAGCGCTCGCGGTCCTTCTGCGGTTCACCGGCGGCATGGTGGGCGAGGACACGCCGTTTCGTGAAATCCGGCTCGTCCCGCCGGGCGCCTGCCTAACGTGGTCGCAGGGGCAGCTCGGCGGTCAGGGCAGTTACGTGCGGGCACCCGTCACATCCCTAAGCCGCGCCGATGCCATCGACGCCTACATCGACGTCGTGCACGCGGCGATCCGGCGCCGGCCGCCAGTCGGGGGGACCGTCGTTCCGCTCAGCGGCGGTCGTGACTCCCGCCATCTCTTCCTGGCGTTGCGCCACGTCGGATACCTCCCCGACGCATGCGTGACAATGCGCTACTTCCCGACGATTCGCACCAACGATGTCGAGGTGGCGGGCCATTTGGCGGCCGCGGCGGGCGTACCGCATTTTGTCATTTCCCAGCCTCGGAACCAGTTGCGGCAGGAGTGGCGCAAGGATCTCGACACTCACTTCTGCGCAGTCGAGCACGCGTGGATTCCGGCGATGGCCGACTTCATCTCGGGCCGCTGGGGCACCGTGTACGAGGGAGTGGCCGGAGACACGCTATCAACCGGCGTCTTTGCCACGCGCGAGCGACAGGAGCTGTTCGACGCCGGCCGCTTCGAGGAGCTCGCCGAGCAATTCCTCGGGCCGGAGGGTTACCTCCCGACCATGCTCTCGAGCGATCGCTATCGGCGCTCGAACCGCGCGGTAGCGCGCGAGCGCGTGGCGCGTGAGCTCGCTCGGCACTCGGACGCCTCGAATCCGATCGGGTCCTTCTTCTTCTGGAATAGAACACGCCGGGTCACGTCGTTGGCGCCGTTCTCGATCCTGAGCGCGGGTGCTCGTGTGTACTGTCCCTACCTCGACACCGACGTGTTCACGCTCCTCGCGTCGCTCCCCGCGGACATGCTCCGGAATGAACGCGAGTACCATCGATTTCACTCCGACACCATCAGTCGCGCCTATCCCGAGTTCGCGCACGTGCCCTATGCGGCGAAGTACCCGGTGGTCGGGCGCAGCGTGGGGACGGGACACGCGTGGCGAACGTCAGCGGCCCTCCTGTGGCAGCTAGCTCGGGTATCGAGCACGGGGCTGCTGCGGCGCGGCTTGCTCGGCGCTCGACTGGCCTACTGCATGGCCAATCCGCTGTACACGACTCGTGTCGCCGGGCTCGCGCCCAGTCTCAGCTACCTCACCCATCTGGCCGATCTCACCGCGCGCGCGACGTAGCCGTGGTGCTGGCGGGCACCGCGGCCAGAGCTGGCGACGCGCGGTACCCCGCGCGAATATCATCGCTCAACCCGTCAGGGTTCGGCCTATGTCTCGTGTGATGACGTTCGCGGTTTCCGTGATCTCCCTCGCGGTGCTTGTTGCGTTGTCCGCCCCAACTGGCCCGGATTCGCCCCGGGCCAGGTTCGGACGATGGCTTCGGGCGCACGGGCACCCCGAGATGGCGACCGTGGTGGAACCGACCCCGGTGCCGGAGCTGCCCGGCATCAGCGGGGGTTCGCCTCTGCCTCCGCTGCCCTAGTCCCGTGGCTCTATCATGCATTGCTGGAGGTTGAACCGGAACGTTAGGTAGGCGCGTAACGCGTCGTTAGGCAGGCGCTTTCGTGGCACGCGCGCGATAAGGCATGGCTGACCATTCAGCATGCCGCGCGCCGCGATAAAGGAAAGGTGCGACTCTGGATTAATCCGCGCGCTCGCCCGGATCGCTCAGGCCGATGCGCGTTACGATGGGAGGGCACCGACGACGATCGGCGCCCTCCCATCGAATTCCGGCCTCTCCGGGCTCAGAACGAGGTGATCGAGTTCGTCTTGGCGGCGAACCAGCTCGAGATCGAGCTGCCGAAGATCGTCACGACTCCGATGAGCAGCACCGCGACCAGCGCGATCAGCAGGCCGTACTCGGTGACCGCGATACCCTCTTCGGACTTGGCGAACTTCGTAACCGCGGCACGCAGCTTCATCATGGGAGTCTCCACGTTTGGCGACGGGGGAAAGGGGAGTGTTGCGAACCGGACCACTTACGGGGGCTACCGACGCACGCGGCATTCCGCGGCCCGTGGGCGCACCGGTTGGTAGTTAAGGCCCGCGATTCCGGATCAACGCGAGACGTGGCCAGCGCGTCCTGTGGCCGACGCGCCACGGCTGCGGCTCGTGCTCAACACGCGCGGCTGAATCGGTCTCGCTGCGCAGCCCAGCAGGGCGGTGTGCCAGGTGGTGTGCCCGTAGGCCAACAAGGCCGGTCAGGGTCGGCGATCTGCAATCGGTTGACCCAAGAAACGGCGGGGTTAACCGACTCTGGCCACTCCCTAGACATTGAACCGGAACAGCATCACGTCGCCGTCCCTGACGACGTACTCCTTGCCCTCCGACCTAACGACGCCCTTTTCCCGGGCGCCCTTCCATCCGCCGGTGGACACGAACTCGTCGTAGGCCACCGTCTCGCCGCGAATGAACCCGCGCTCGAAGTCCGTGTGGATCGCGCCGGCGGCGGCGGGCGCGGTGTCGCCCTGATGGATGGTCCAGGCCCGGACCTCCTGCTCGCCGGCGGTGAAGTAGGTCTGTAGCCCCATGAGGTGATAGCCGGCTCGGATGAGCCGATCGAGTCCCGCTGACTCGAGGCCTAACGACGCCAGGAATTCGGCACGGTCGTCCGGCGGAAGGTCCGCCAGCTCCGCCTCGATCTTGGCGGAGAAGGGAACGATCTCCGCGTGCTCGCCGCTCGCGGCGACCGCGGCGCGCAGGGCCTTGAGGTGCTTGCCCTCGTGACCCGAGAGTTCGGCGTCGGTCACGTTCGCGGCGTACAGCACGGGTTTGGTCGTGAGCAGCGACAGCGGCGCGAGCGTTCGTAACTCGTCAGGCGAGAGCCGAGCTTCCCAGAGCCCTTTTCCTTCGCCCAGAAATGACTGCGCTTTCTCCAGCACTGGCAGCTCGGCCACGGCTTCCTTTTCGCCGGACTTTGCGGCGCGGCGCGTGCGATCGAGTCGCTTCTCGACCGTGGCCAGGTCGGCGAGCGCGAGCTCGAACTCGATGACCTCGCGGTCACGGGCCGGGTCGACGGCCCCCATGACGTGCGTGACGTCCGGGTCCTCGAAACAGCGCACGACCTGAACGATCGCGTCGGTCTCCCGGATGTTCGCGAGGAACTTGTTGCCGAGTCCTTCGCCGTTGGCGGCGCCCTTCACGAGGCCGGCAATGTCCACGAACTGCACGACGGCGGGGACGACTTTCTTGGGCTGGACGATGTCGGCGAGTGTGCCGAGGCGGGGGTCAGGCACCTCGACCATGCCGACGTTAGGCTCGACAGTGCAGAAGGGGTAGTTGGCCGCGTCGGCCTTGGCGGCGGTCAGCGCATTGAACAGGGTCGACTTGCCGACGTTAGGCAGGCCAACGATTCCAAGTTTCAGCATGAGATCGATTTGACGAATGCCGCCATTTCAACGCACACATACCGAGACGGCAGACGGCAGATAACTGAAGACAGCAGACAGCAGACAGCAGGCAACTGCCGCGCGGAAATGTAACCGTGTGGGGCGGTATGGTGCCGCGTCGTGCCAAGCATGCGCCTACGTTGTCCGCATGCATCCCTTCCGCCAAATCAAAGTCTGGCATAAGGCCCACGAGCTCTCGGTCGCGTGCCATTGCGCGACCTTCAACCGACCGATCGGTGGATCCGCGCCGGGCTTCCGCTCGCAGTTTCTCCGAGCAGTCGATTCCATAGGCGACAATATCGCCGAAGGCGCTGGCCAACGGAGCCAACGACAGTTTTCCCACTATCTGGAGATCGCCATAGCATCGACGCACGAAGCCGACAATCAACTCGAGCGCGGGCGTGCGCTTGGCATCTTCGACTCGCGCACAGCTCGGGAACTTCAAGAGAAGCTATGGGAAGTAAAGCGCATGCTGACCGCGTTCCACCGCGCGGTCAGACGCCGTGCTGATGAGGAGGACGCCGCACGCTGAGGACGGATCGCTAACGGGATCTGCCGTCTGCTGTCTGCTATCTGCCGTCTTCTGTTGTCTGCCGTCTGCCGTCTTCAATTGCGCCGCTGTAGACCGTCTTGCGGCTGTCTATCGTCGGCCGTCTCACACGGCTCGTTGCGAAACAACGATCAGCGTGGCGCGCTCCCATCGCCGTTATGCGCATTCATCGCCTTCAAAATCCCTTCGCGCATCCAGATCTCGACCGCATCCTGCAACCGCGGCAGCAGTTCGACCACCACCGCCCGTTCATCCTTCCCAAACGGCGACAGCACGAAGTCCGCGAGGTTGCCAACGCGCCGCGGATCTTCCGGTTTGATGCCGATCCTCAGCCGTGGATACTCCTGCGTGCCTAACGCGCGTTCCACATCCTTGAGGCCGTTGTGCCCCCCCGCGCTCCCGCGCGCGCGCAGGCGGTACGTGCCGAGCGGAATCGCCACCTCGTCGACGATCACCATGAGGTCCGACGCTGCGGACCACTCCGGCCGGCGCAGATACGGCCGCAGCACCTGGCCGCTCAAGTTCATGTACGTCGTCGGCTTCACCAGCCTGACGGGCCGGCCGTCGACCATCCCGCTCAGCGTCAATGTCTCGCCGTCACGCCGCCATCCATCCAAACGCCAAACGTCGGCCAGGTGGTCGAGTGCCCACCAGCCGACGTTGTGACGCGTTTCTTTGTAGTCCCGCCCGGGATTGCCCAGGCCAAGAATAACCTTCACTGGCTCCTCTCAGAGGAGACAGCGAGCCATTACTTCGACTCGCCCTCTTCCTCGCCCTCGTCCTTCGTCTTACGAATGAGCTCCGGCTCCGGCGCAGCCTCCACACCTTCGGTCTCAGCTGGCGTCGGCTCGACCTCCACCTTCGGCGCCGACACCACCGCCACCGTTGCCTCCGCATCGTCCAGCACCTCGATGCCTTCCGGCACCGTAAGGTCGCTGACGTGCAGCGAGTGGCCGATCGCGACGTTCGTGACGTCCGCCTCGATGCGCCGTGGGATGTTCACCGGGTCGACGCGGATCGACAGCTCCGACATGACCTGGCTAAGAATGCCGCCGGAAACACGGACGCCCTCCGGAGTCCCAGTCAGAATGATCGGCACGTTGACCGAGACCTTCTCGCCCGCGACCAGCTCCTGAAAGTCGATGTGCAGGATCTGCTTCTTGTACGGGTGACGCTGAATCTCGCGGATCAGCGTGCGGGCGACTCCCCCGTCGAGGGTGAGCTCGATCACTGTGCTCTCCGCCGAAACGCGCTCGAGAAGCTTCTCGAACTCGCGCGTGGGGATCGCGAGCGACAGCGGCTCGCGCGCGTGACCGTAGATGACGGCCGGGATCTGCCCGGCGCTTCGAAGCGATCGCGCGGCACCCTTGCCACTGGTAGTGCGCGGGCTCGCGGAGAGTTGTGCGGTGGCCATGACGGAATAACCTGCGGTGTGCGTGTAACGTGTTAGGCAGCCCGGAACGTCCGGGTTGGCCTAGTCGAACAGGGAGCTGACACTCTGCTCGCTGTGGGTGAAACGGATTGCCTTCGCGAGCAGCTCGCCAACGGAGAGCACCTTCAACTGCGGGAACTGCCGGTCCTGCGGAATCGCGATCGTGTTGGTCACCGAGACCTCGACGATCGGCGCCGCGCACAGGCGCTCGACGGCAGGGCCGGAGAGCAGCGCATGCGTGGCGCACACATAAATGTCCTTCGCGCCCAACTTCTTGAGCGCCCGCGCGGCTTCGGTGACCGTGCCTGCGGTGTCGATCATGTCGTCGGGGATCAAGCAGTCGCGTCCCTCGACATCACCCACCACGTTCAACACCTCGGCCACGTTCGCCGTCGGGCGACGCTTGTCGATGATCGCGAGCGTGCCGTTGAGCCGCTTCGCGAATCCTCGCGCCATCTTCGCCGACCCGACATCCGGTGCGACGACGACGACGTCCTTCAACTGCTTTTTGCGATAGTGCGACGTCATCACCGGCGCCGCATACAGGTGATCGACGGGAACGTCGAAAAATCCCTGCAGCTGGTGCTGGTGAAAATCGATGCCGAGGACGCGATCCGCGCCCGCGGTCTCGATCATGTTCGCCAACAACTTCGCGCCGATCGCGACGCGAGGCTGATCCTTGCGATCCTGCCGCGAATACCCGTAATAGGGCATCACCGCCGTGATTCGCGCCGCCGACGCACGCCTCGCCGCATCGATCAGGAGCAGCAGCTCCATCACGTTGTCCGCGGGTGGATTCGTCGGTTGCACGATGAATACATCCGCACCGCGAATGTTCTCATCGATGCGCACGAAGATCTCGCCATCGGCGAACCGGCTGCAGGTCACCCGGCACAGCTCGACGCCCAGATGCTCTGCAATCTCCTCGGCGAGTCCCTGATTGCCGGTACCCGAGAGGAGCTTGAATCCGTGCTTCGGTAAGGACACGCCGTCCATTGCCGCAGCCTTGTATCGTAAGAGGGGCTAACGAGATAGTCAATTCCGACCAGCGACGTGATCAGCGACCGGAAGAGCCATCAAAGCTAAACAGGCCCGTTCCGATATGCTACGCGCGCCGGAATAGGGAATCGGGAATCGGGAATCGATCTACGGTGGTTGAGCCTGATGGCCGATGGCCGATAGCTAGCGCAGCTATGGCGATGGGTCCGGAGGCGACGCCTCGAACAGCGTCGTCGACAGGTAGCGGGCGCCCGAGTCGGGCGCGATCATCGCCACATGCTTTCCGGGTCCCAGCTCGCGCGCGATCTGCAGCGCTGCCCACGTGATCGCACCGCTCGACATCCCCACGAACAAGCCCTCCTCGCGCGCGAGCCGTCGGGCGAGGGGAAACGCGTCCTCCTCCCACACCTGGACGACGCGATCGACGACCGACCGATCGAAATTCGGGGGCACGAAGCCAGGCCCCATTCCCTGGAACTGATGTTGGCCGCGCTCCCCTCCCGAGAGGACGGCGCTGCGCGCGGGCTCGACGGCGATCACGAGGGCGTGTGAGCGCTGATCGCGCAGAAAGCGGCCGACGCCCGAGATCGTTCCGCCTGTCCCCGACCCATAGACGAAGGCGTCGATGCGCTGACGCATCTGCGCCCAGAGCTCAGGGGCGGTCGTCTCGTAATGGATGCGCGGGTTCGCGGGATTGCCGAACTGGTCGGCCATCCACGCGCCGGTGGAATCGCGAATGCGCTGTGCCTCCTCGATCGCGGCAAGCATGCGTCGCTCGGGATCGGTGAGCACGAGTCTCGCGCCGTACGCATGCAGCGTGCGCTTGCGCTCCTCGCTCATCTGCGCGGGGAGACAGAGCGTGAGCGGGTAACCGCGTGCGGCCGCCACCTGCGCCAGGCCGATGCCGGTGTTGCCTGACGTGGGCTCGACGATCATCTGACCGGGCCTGAGCGCGCCGCTTCGCTCCGCATCGACGATCATGCCGAGGGCCGTACGATCCTTGATCGAGCCGCCCGGATTCATGCCCTCGATCTTGACCCAAACCTCGGCCATGCCGGGCTCGACGACTCTCGTTAGGCGAACCACCGGCGTGTGTCCGATGGCGGCGTCGATCCGCGCGTCGCTGTCGTCGCCAGTCGAATCAGTCTCCGGGACGACCACGGTGGTTGGCGAGGCGGCGAGGAGGAAGGGAGCCGAATTGCCCCTCGTGGAATCGAACCACGATTCACGGCTCCAAAGGCCGTTGTCTTACCTTTAGACGAAGGGGCAGGCAGACTGGCGCGCCCCGGAAACCTAGTCCGACACCTCTACCGCAACAACACGGGACGCGGTGCGCGTGTGCACGAGTCGGACTGACGTTCCATGCGGTGCTGTCATAGCCTCGGCTCGCGGGTCGGAGACCGAGAATACCGTGGCGCCCGAGCCCGCAAGCAGCGTGATGCCGTCACGATCCTGATCCCGCACGGAGCGCACTCGAAGCTGGTCGAGGGCGCGCTCGATCTCCGGGTAGCGCGGCACGACCACCGTTTCGAAATCGTTATGCGCGAGGCGTGCGATGCCTGCCCACGTCGTGAGCGACTCGAGATCCAAGCGCGCGGCGCGACGTGGTTGGACGGTCTCGTGCGCGTCGAGCCACCCGTACGCGTCAGGCGTCGGCACGCCGAACGGGAAGCACACGAGCATGACAGCGCGGCTTGGCAGGGGCGGGAGTGCGAGCAGCCTCTCACCGCGCCCCCAACCGACGGCGAGCGGGTCGCCTGTCGTGAGGAACGGAACATCGGCGCCGAGCGGTGCGGCGAGGGCGACGAGCTCGTCGTCGGAGAGCGGTGAAGGAGCGAGCCGGTTCAGACACCGGAGGACGGCTCCGGCGTCGCTGCTTCCACCGCCCAACCCACCGCCCACCGGAATCCGCTTCGCGATCTCGATGCTCCAGTCGTTAGGCCAGCCCGTCGCGTCGGCGTACATCACCGCGGCTCGCCATGCGAGGTTTCGCTCGACCGGACCGAGACCTTCCGTCGGCAACGCGTCGCCGGCGCAATCCAGCGATCGCCCGCCGACGCCTACGCGCACCGCGACGTCATCGCCGAGCTCGAGCCGGCAAAAGAGCGTCTCGATCTGGTGGTAGCCGTCCGCTTCGCGCGCCAGCACGCGAAGGAACAGGTTGACCTTCGCCTGCGCGACGGTGCGGGCGGTCGTCCCCGGCGGGTGGCCGCGGCCGGCCGTGGCGTTCATCGTGCTTCGTTAGGCTGCGCCTTGAAGTCGCTGAAATGGAGCCCGAGCCGGGCGAAGTAGTACAGGCCGATGACCGTGATCGGGATGAACGACAGGATGTGATACCCGATCGCCCAACTGACCGCCCGACCGCCGGTAACGCCATACACTTCGAGCCCGACCTTGGCCGCCGCCTCGAATACCCCGAAAAATCCCGGAGACGATGGCAGCGCGACGCCGATGGCGATGATGCCCTGCAGAAAGTTCGCTGCGCTGAACGGCACGTCGATCCCGACGGCTTTGAAGCCAATCCAGAAGGCCAGCGCATTCACCAGCCAGTGCACCAGCGCCCAGAAAAACACGGTCGCGAATCGACGTGGGCTTCGGAGGACGCCCAGCCCTTCCGAAAAGGCGTGTATGATCGCGCTCCCACGCTCGACGAGTCTCGGCGCCAGTCGTCCGACAACCGCCGCGTATAGCCGAGCGAGATAATGCGGAAACACGACAATGACGTAGAGCGCGACGAACAGGACGAGCGCCCCGGCCGCGAACAGCGCGGCGCCGCGCTGGACGGGCTGTCCTCCAACCGTGATCCCCCGCGGGAACTCCGGCGCGAGCATCGCGCTCACCAGCAGCAGCATCAACGTCAGCGCGTCGAAAACGCGGTCGACCGCGAGCGATGCAACCGCTGACGTTAGGCTCACCCGGTTCGTCTCTCGCGTGAGTGCGTACGCGCGCGCGATCTCGCCGAGGCGCGCGGGATAGATGTTGTTCACCATCATCCCGACGGCGGTCGCGCGCCAGAGCTGTCCGACCGGCAGGTTGGGCGCCACAGGTTCGAGGATGACCCGCCAACGAATGGCGCGCAGCGGGAAGACTGCTGTCGCGACCAGCGCCGCCAAGACGAGCAGCGGCAGGTTCGACCTCGAGATCACCGACCAGATGTCCGAGGGCGACTCGCCGCGAAGCGTCCACACGAGGAGCCCGGCGCTCAGCGCGATGCCGAGCGCAGTTTTCCAATTGAGTTTCATCCGCGGCTAGTCGGCGGCAGCGAGATCGAGCAGATCGAACAACTCGGCGAGTGCCTCGTCGGTATTCCCGCTCGAGAGCCGGATCAGATCGCGTACCTCGATCGCTCGGCCGAGCGCGGCACGGCCGCGGTAGACCAGGTCATCGATGGAAACGAGCGTCGCGTCATCCAGCGGAGCCGGCGGCGCGAGCGGTGTCCGATCCAGCTCGTTGAAGCCGGCGATTCCGGACTGCAGGAATTGTGTGAGCTCCGCTCCTGTGGGTGTGGCCGGTGCTTTCCGGGCCACCGGCACGTCGGCTCGCACCGGCGTCGGGCGCGCCGGACGGGTGGCAGGCGCAACCCCGGCGGATGCCCGAGCTGGCTGCGATGGAGCCGCGACGCGCGGTGGTTGGTCGAGCGGCCCGAACCCAGCGGCGATCGCGCGGTCGACCGTGTTCGCGCGACCGAGCTCTCCGAGTCTCGCCGCGAGGTTCGCGAGCGGTACAGCGGGCGATGCCACGAGGGCGCCCGCCGCGTCGATCGATGAGAGGACGATCGGGTCGAGAATGCTGGCCTCCGCGGCAACGCTCGCGAAAAAGCGCGACGCGTCCGCCTCTCCGAAGCTCTCGATCGTCGACCGAATGACGCGAAGTGCGCCACGAAGCTCGTGATTGATCCGTTCGCGGCTGACGGACGTCGTGGCGGTCTTTGCGTCGCCAACGAGTCGCCGAAGGTGTTCCGCGAGCGATGTGACCTCGCTCCGGAATCGCGATTCCAACGCCGCGGGCGGACGATCGGCGCGCGAGACGATATGCGGTCCTGCATCGCCGAAGAACAGACTGGCAACCGGCACGACCTGCTCTTCGTCGCGCGATTGCTGCTGGAGTGCCAGCGCTGCGATGGCGAACCGCCGCACTTCGGGCGCCGTTGCGTCGGGACGACCGGTGGTCCGCAGCTCGCGCGCGGCGCGTCGTAGCGCATGCGCCGATGCGTCGTACAACTCCTTATGCTGCGGTCCGAGCGTTCGCCCATCGACCGCGGTCGTCTTCGCCGCCGTCTCCAGCGCGTCCGCAACGTCGGCGAGTGGCGGGAGATCCTTCAATGCCGCGATACCCCGCAGCGCGCGCACCCGCCCCAGCGCCTCGTCGAGCGCGTTGCGATCGGTCGGAGCGCCGACATACGCGTCGAGCGCGGCGGCGACTCCTTCGACCTCCGATGCGAAGTACGCAGGGCTCACCGCCGCGCTGATCGGCGTGCTGGCCGTCGCAGGTTCGCCCTCAGGAACAAGCGACCGCAGCTCGGCGACGCGCGCCGCTGCGCGCTGTTCCTCGGCGGCGCTCCAGCTGCGAACAGTACGAAGCAGAATCCGGATGTCGTCGATGGCGGCGACGAGCGCGGCACGCACGTCGCCGCTCCAGCTCACGGAGCCGTCCCGCAGTCCGCGCCCCACTCGTTCCACGGAGCCTGCGAGCTCCGCCATGCGAATCAGCTTCGCCATTGTGGAGCTCCCGCGAAGGGCGCGGGCAGCCGTTATGAATGGCGTCGACTCCGGCGGCGCTTGCACCGCCGCGCCCACGAGCGCGTCGAGCTGGTCGACGTACTCGCCTGCCTCGAGGATGTAGAAGTCCAGCAGCCCCACCGTCACGCTCATTCCCGCTCCGAACGAGAGACCGACGAAGTTAAGACGCTCCCCCAAGGACGGTCTACCCTCGGGTTCGCGCAACATCCATCACTGCACGCATTTCGCGAACGGCCTCCGAGAGCCCGACGAAAACCGCACGGCTCACGATAGAATGGCCGATGTTGAGCTCCTCGATTTCGGCGATAGCCGCGACCGGCCCGACGTTACTGGTCGTGAGCCCGTGTCCGGCGTGCACGGCGAGACCCATCTGGTGGCCTTCACGCGCCGCATCCTCGAGCGCTCGAAGCACGGCTGCCTCGTTCGGGTGGTGCGCGTAGCGGCCAGTGTGCAGCTCGATGGCCACGGCGCCGAGGTCCCGCGAGCGCGATACGACGTCCACGTCGGGGTCAATGAAGAGGCTCGTGCGAACGCCGATCGCCGCCAATTGCTCTATGGCCGACCGCAGGCCCTTCGGATCGCGCGTCACGTCCAGACCGCCTTCGGTCGTCACCTCCTCGCGCCGCTCCGGGACGAACGTGACCTGGTAGGGACGCAAGCGGCTCGCGATCCCGACCATCTCCACCGTGCACGCCATTTCGAGGTTCAGGACCGTCCGGACTGTAGTCGTCAGGCGCTCTACGTCGTCGTCTTGGATGTGGCGACGATCTTCGCGCAGATGAGCGGTGATGCCGTCTGCCCCTGCGTTCTCGCATTCGACCGCCGCGAGAACGGGATCTGGTTCGATGGTGCGACGTGCCTGGCGAAGCGTCGCAACGTGGTCGATGTTAATGTAAAGTCGCTGGTACATGGCAGGTTGAGCTACCATAGCGGGCCGCAAAGGCGTGGAGAGAATCCAGTGAAGCGAACGATCCTGTTGTTGTCCTTGGTTGTCGCCGGTTGCAAGTCCGGTTCGGGGAGCAGTTCCTCGGCGCCGACCCCGGCTGCCGCTCCCGCCGCGAACCTTCCGGGCGCTGCCGCACCGCGGGCTGCCGTAGAGCGCTTCCTGGCGGCGGCGAAATCGCAGGACCTCCAGGAGCTATCCATCGCGTGGGGCACCGCCAAAGGGCCTGCACGTGACCAGTTCGAGCGCCCCGAGCTGGAGAAGCGACTCATCGTCATGCAGGGATGTTACGACGCTGACAAGTTCACGATCGGCGATGAACAACCCGGCGACAACGGCAAGCGGATCATGAAGGTCGACCTCACGAAGGGACCCGTGACCAAGTCACCGCGATTCACGACGGTGAAGGGGCCGTCCGATCGCTGGTATGTCGAGGATGCGGACTTCGGCGCGGTTACCGCGCTCTGCCGGCAGAAGTGAGAGCAGCCTGATCCCGGGGAACGCAAGCGACCTTTGCCGGGTTAGTATTCCGACAGCTCGACGAGGACACCCGCGGTCGATGACGGATGCAGAAACGCGATGCGTTTCTTCTCGGCGCCGATGCGGGGGGACTCGTCGATGAGGCGAATCCCGGCCGCGCGACAACGCTCCAGGGTGGCGTCGAGGTCGTCGACCGAGAAGCACAGGTGATGGATGCCGGGACCACGCTTGGCCACAAATCGGCCAATCGGTGAGTCAGCGGAGTCGGCCTCGAGCAACTCGACGAGCGGGTCGCCGGCAGCGAGGCCGACGATCGACGCTCCGTCGGCGTCGTCGAGCGGTACCTCGGGCAGGCCGAGGATGTCACGATAGAACGGCAGAATCTCATCGAGGGAACGGACCGCGATGCCGATGTGCGCGAGTCGCGTTCCGCGACGGGTTGATGTCTTGCTCATGGCGCGTCCTCAAGGGGGCGCGAGAAACTAATCCGAATGGAAGCCGGGCGGACCCCGGCTAGTGGAGGCAGAACGAAATGTCCAATGCAGTGGCGGTAACCGACGCGGACTTCGAGCAGGAGATCGAGAAGCACGATGGTCTGGCGGTCGTCGATTTCTGGGCGACGTGGTGCGGCCCGTGCCGTATGATCGCGCCAATCCTCGACCAGCTCGCCGTGGAGTATCAGGGCAAGGCGAAGGTGGCGAAGCTCGACGTGGACTCGAACATTCGGACCGCGACGCGCTTCAACGTCCGGTCCATCCCGGCGGTGCTGTTCTTCAAGAACGGGAAGCTGGTTGACCAGGTGATCGGCGCAGTCCCGAAGCCCGCCCTCGAATCGAAGTTCAAGCAGCACGTCGCGGCGGCCTAACCGCAGGAGCCGGAAACGATTGCGGTGATACGCCGCTCGGCTCAAGTTATCGCCTGAGAGGTCCTCCCTCTCAGGCGTTTCTTTTTCATCCCAGGCGATGCCCGCACCTGCCGCAAAGTTGCGGTACCCTCACGGGCGCGTTCTCCTCGAGAGAACGAAGCTCGCGTACGTTCACCTTCGGAATCTCCTCAGCGATGCCAAGCGCGACCGCACTGCGCGCGTCGCTGGCTACGTCGCCATCTGGCTACCTGAGGAATTCCTCATGCTATTTCTCCGCGAGGGCGAGGTAGTCAACGCGGTTCGCGCGACACAGCGCGGCAACGAGGCCATTGCGATCTCCTCGGCCCTCAGTCGAGTGCCCGCCGAACCGGAATTTGGCGAGATAGCCTTTTACGAGGCGCCAGCCGAGCTCCTTGTGTGCATGTTCCACACGCTGCTGGTGCCATCGGATCCTTGGCCAGACGGGTTCGCCGCCGGCGATCCAAAAGTGCTGTTTCCGCACCTCCGTAGCGGGCAGTTCAGCGGCGTCGTGGAAGTGGTGAATCGAGACACGGCGAACTATCTGGTATTTCGAGACGGGCTGATCGAACAGACCTTCGTCGTCGACGATGACGGATCGGGACGCACAGAACAGCTCTCGCGTCTGTTCGGGCCAGCGTCACCGCGCCCAAAGGCGCGGGTTGGCGCGTGGCGGGGTCCGCCGCACATGCCGACACAAGCACCTGCCGCCCTCGTCGCTGCCTACCGGGAGCTCATCGAGCGGATGTATGCCGAGCTTGGATCTTATGGCGTCCCCGTGCCCTCGGCAGTCGGGGAGCGGGTTCGGGATGCGCTCCTTCGGCGGTATCCGGCGTTGAGTCGATTCGCAAGCGGATCGAGGCTGGAAGACCCCTCCGAGGACGGCTACGAGGTCACGGCTGGAATCGCGGCCTGGGTGACGGATACAGCCAGGGAAGCGCTCGATGGCGACGAGGACGCCGCACGCCGCGTGGTGGGGGAGGCCGCGCGGGAGCGCCGTCACATGCTTCACGCCGCGGGATTTCTGTCGGCTCTGCCGTGGGAGTTGGAGTGGTAGACGGCGCAGAGCACCACGGGTCGCTGTACGTCGTCAGCACTCCGATCGGCAACCTGCGCGACATTACCCTCCGGGCGATCGATGTCCTGCGGGCAGTCGATCTCATTCTCGCCGAGGACACGCGCCATTCGCGGCACCTTCTCGACCATCACGGGATCGCGACGCCGATGCTCTCGTACCACGAGCACAACGAGGCACGTGCAACGGAGACGGCGATCGCTCGTCTCCGAGAAGGACGCGATGTGGCGTTGATTTCCGACGCCGGCACGCCGCTGGTGTCAGACCCCGGCACGCGTGTCGTGCGAGCGGCCGCGGAGGCTGGTATCGCCGTGGTTCCGATTCCTGGCCCCTCCGCCGTGCTGGCGGCCCTCGTAAGTTCCGCTCTTGGGAGCGAGCGCTTTACGTTTTTTGGTTTCCTGGCGCGGAAAGGGCGCGAGCGAGAGGACGCTCTTCAGGAGCTCAGCAGCCTTCGGCACACGAGCGTACTGTACGAGGCGCCGAACCGCGTGGCGGCTACGCTCGGTGAGCTCGGGGCTCGCGGTGCGGGGGAGCGGCGGGTGGTCGTGGCCCGGGAGTTGACGAAACAGTTCGAGGAAATTCGCCGCGGAACGGTGGCCGAGCTCTCGGCGTATTACGAGAGCGCTCCGCCGCGCGGGGAGGTCGTGATCGTGCTCGAGGGTACCATTCTTCAACCGCTGGCGGAGGACGAGCTGCGATCTCGCGCCCGCCTGATGCGCGCTGCCGGACTCAGTGCACGCGATGTTGCTGCCGCGCTCGT